>Ga0209770_10000012_pt1 | contig 123577 bp, 125 predicted proteins | sample LauGreSu1BDMLBDD_2_FD_187572 | JGI IMG/M metagenome (GOLD analysis project Ga0209770, IMG submission 187572) | Freshwater lake microbial communities from Lake Michigan, USA - Su13.BD.MLB.DD (SPAdes) (version 2) | ecosystem: Environmental > Aquatic > Freshwater > Lake | place: Lake Michigan... | reverse complement strand
GATAGCGTTCAAGTTTCTGGAGATTTAGTAGTTTCTGGAAACCTTACTGTTAATGGCACTACAATTACAGTAAGTACTGAATCAATAGTTGTTGAAGATAAAAATATTGAATTAGGATATGGAATTACTACTGACGCTGGCGCAAATGGTGGCGGTATAACACTAAAGGGTGCAACAGATAAAACATTTAATTGGGTTAACACAACTTCATCTTGGACATCTTCTGAAGATATTAATCTTTTATCAGGTAAAGTTTTTAGAATTAATGGCGCAGAGGTGTTGTCAGCCAATGCATACACAGGCTCAGCGGCAAAGTGGACTAATGCTAGAGTAATTACATTGGGTGGAGATTTATCTGGAAACGTTTCCATAGATGGATCTGCTAACGTAACTCTTACTGCAACCATAGTTGCCAACTCCGTAGCTTTAGGTACCGATACAACTGGAAATTATATTGCATCTCTAGTTGCTGGAACTGGTATAGCCTTAGCTAATAACTCTGGAGAAGGATCAACTCCAACAATATCACTCAACGCATCTATTGATGAGTTAACAGACGTAGCAATTAGCAACGCCGCCAATGGTGATTTCTTTAGATATAATGGATCAACTTGGGTTAATGATGCAATTAATTTATCAACTGATACAATAGGCGATTATGTTCAGTCGCTAGTTGCTGGTACTGGAGTCTCAGTCACGAACAATTCTGGAGAAGCAACAACTCCAACGGTTTCAATTGGTCAATCAGTTGCGACAAATGCAAACGTTAGTTTTAACCAAGTAACTTCTAATTTAATTGGCAACGTTACTGGTAATTTAACGGGAAATAGCAGTGGTGTACATACTGGTAATGTCACTGGTAATTTAACCGGAAACAGCAATGGAATCCATACTGGAAACGTAACTGGTACAGCAAGCAATGCGTTGGTTTGGACAAATCAAAGAAAAATTACCTTAGATGGTGACGTAACTGGTAACGTATTTATAGACGGTAGCGCAAACGTAACCATGACAACAACAATTGCTTCGAACTCAGTTGCTCTTGGTGCAGATACTACTGGTGATTATGTAGCTAACTTAGTTGCTGGAACTGGAATAACAATAACTGATAATTCTGGTGAAGGAATGACTCCTGTTATTAAAGTTGCAGATTCCTACACAACAAATATGGTTTCCAACATATCAAACTCTGCAGCAAGCGTGAGCGCGTATGCTGACACAGTTGCTGGTACAGCTTATTCCAATGCAGTGACTTATGTAAATAATACAACTTTAGATGGTTTATCTGGGGTAGTAATATCTAACGCTGCAACAAATAATATTTTATCATATAATGGCTCAGTTTGGGTGAATGATGGTTTTAACACCTCTAAGCTTTCAGACGTATTAACAAACAATGTTTTAAATGGTCAAATACTCGTTTATGATTCGACTGTATCAAAGTGGGTTAATGCCATAATACCAGAAGCCCCTGCTGGAACATCATCTTCTTTCACAAGAGGAAACAACACTGACACTGACTTTACCATTTTCCATGGATTGGGTACAGCAGACGTTGTCGTTACGATAAGAAGCAATATTACATATGAAGTAATTGAAACAAGGTGGAGCACAACTGATAGCTTAGGAGCTTTTTCCAATAATCACGTAACAGTTAACTTTACAAATCCACCATCTACAGATGAAATGAATATTACTATTTATGGATCAGTTCAAAGTACTTCTGTAGTTATAACTGGAAGATTGGATAATCTATCTGGTGACGTTATGATAGGTTCACCATCAAGTGGAGAACTTTTATCATACAATGGAAGCAAATGGATTAATAGAAAAGCCAACATTACAACTGATATGGGTGATGTTATTATCAGCGGTAACGCCACTGGTCAATTCTTGAAATTTGATGGAAATAGTTGGATAAATTCATCTATTCCTACAATAAATAATTTAGATGACGTTGGCGATGTTAGCGTTTCATCAAAGTCAACAGATGATATATTAAAGTGGAATGGAACTGCATGGGTTGCTGTTACTCCAACTAAATCAACAGTTGGTTTGGGAAATGTCGATAATACTAGCGACGCAAACAAGCCAGTTTCTACAGCTACACAAACAGCTTTAGATCTTAAATCAAATTTAGCAAGTCCAACTTTTACGGGCAACGTAACACTTCCAAGTACAACATCAATTGGGAACGTAAGTAATACAGAAATTTCCTACTTAGATGGAGTTACTTCCGCAATTCAAACACAATTGAACAATAAAGCCTCTTCGTCAACATCTCCCACAATAACACTTGCTGGCGACTTAACTGGTAGTGCCACTCTAACCAATCTAGGAAATGCTACACTTACTGCAACAATTGCAGCCAATTCTGTAGCCTTGGGAACTGACACAACTGGTGACTTTATTTCTTCACTTGTAGCTGGAACTGGTATTACGCTAACTAATAATTCAGGAGAAGCTGCAACTCCTACAGTTGCAGTAAATACTTCCGTTATAGCAACTAAGGCTTACGTAGATTCTTTTGCTTCTGGAATTAATTGGCACGCAGCAGTTAAGGCTGCTACTTCAGGCGACCTTGCTGGAAATTATGATAATGGCGCAAGCGGTGTTGGTGCCACTTTAACTAAAGCAACAGTTGGTTCGATAGGAACTATAGACAGCGCATCTGTAGTAGCTGGAGATAGAATATTACTTAAGTCTCAAGCTGATGCCAAGCAAAATGGTATTTACACAATAGTAACCACCGGAAACGCTACGGTCGCTTGGCAAATTATTCGCGCAACAGACTTTGATAACTCCAGTTCATCAGCAACAATAGTCCCAGGCGATGCAGTGTTCGTAACAGGTGGTAGCACCAATGGAAGCAAAGGTTTTATACAGGACGCATACGGCACTGGAACTAATAGTGCAATCGTAATTGGAACAGATAATATAGCTTTTACTCAATTTACTGGAGCATCAACCTCAGTAGCTGGTAATGGTTTAAGTACTACTGGTAATCAATTTGATGTGGGAACAGCTTCATCTTCTAGAATTGTTGTTAATGCAGACAATATAGATCTTGCAACAACTGGTGTTTCAGCTAATACTTATAAGTCAGTAACTGTTGACGCATACGGTAGAGTTACCAGTGGAACAAATCCGACAACACTATCTGGATACGGAATAACAGATGCAGTAAGCAGTTCATTGACATCGGCTTATGTATTATTGGGTAACTCAACTGGCGTTGCAACTGGTACTCAAATTTCTGGAGATGTTACAATCTCCAATACTGGTAACGTACAAATCGCATCGAACTCAATCGTTAATGCTGATATTAACTCAGCAGCGGCAATTGCGCTGAGTAAGTTAGCTAGTGGAACTTCAGGGCAAATCATAGTTGCTAACTCATCAGGAGTTCCAACTTGGGTTTCAGAAACTGGGGATATCACCATATCAGATGCAGGCGTAACTGCAATTTCATCCAACGTAATTGTTGACGCAGATATTAATTCATCTGCAGGAATTTCACTTAGTAAGTTGGCTGCAGGAACTTCGGGTCAAATTATTGTTGCTAACGCATCGGGTATTCCTACCTGGGTTTCAGAGACCGGCGACGTCACTATATCAGACACTGGGGTGACGGCAATTGCGTCTAATTCGATTGTCAACGCAGATATAAATTCAGCAGCAGCAATTGATTATTCTAAATTAAACTTATCAAATACTATTACCACCACAGATCTTCAAGCTGGTGCTGCAAGAGGTGGATTTAATTCCACTCTAAGAACAGTTACGTCAAGCAATACCTTAGTTTCTACTGACCTCGCTAAATTAATAGTAGCAAATAGCTCTTCGGACATGACTATAACGGTTTCGACATCTGCTACATTTAATGATGGTGACAGAATAGATCTTTTAAGAGCTGGCACTGGAGAGGTAACAATAGCTGGATCTGGAGTAACAGTAAATGGAACTCCAGGATATCGTTTGCGTGCACAGTGGTCTTCTGCTACACTTATAAGATTAAGTTCAACTACCTGGGTGGCAGTTGGCGACCTAAAGGTTTAATTTTATGACAATTCCAGCAGGTAGTGCAGGTCGGATCAAGAAAGGCTAATAAGCCTACCATAGCTGCACGGAACATCTGATTCTGCCGCCAATGCTGCGATTACCTCAGCTGGATTCGTTGTTGGCACAGTTACCGACACCGCTGTAACTGTTGGAGCAGGTGGTGGAGCATCAAGTCCAGCCAATTTAAACACTGTAAAAACTGCGTTAGTTGATAGTTCAACAGAATTATTAGGTTCAGCTATCTCCTATGAAAGAAGCGCTCCGTTTTTTCCTCCGTTTTTTCCTCCATACTTCCCTCCATACTTCCCTCCATACTTCCCTCCATACTTCCCTCCATACTTCCCTCCATACTTCCCACCCTCTTTTGCCAGTGCACCCGCATGCACCTCCTGTAATGGAACACCTGCATATGAAGAAATTTGTTTACCAGGTGGTTGGAGATGGAGATATGGCACAACCTATAATGGGACCTGTTCTCCAGCTGGTTGCACTGGTTGCAGTTGTCCAGTAGGAACAGTTTGGGGACCATACGAATACGGCGCTGCATGCTAAGTATGATACAATAAAATATATATAAATTTTTAAAAGGAGAAATACCAATGGCCATTGAAATATCTGAAATTAACAATTATAATGATTTTACATTTTTTGCTGTTCTAGTTGATGGTGAGTACACTGGTAAAGTCGGCATTGCTGGAAGCGGAGGCCCAGTAATGGCTGGGATGAAATCTAATCCAACTATAGTAGAGATGACCCAAGAACAAGCTAATGTGGTGGAACTTGGTTGGGTTTACGATGGAGTAGACTTTATCAGACCAACGGTATAAATTCTTTTATGAGCGCTTGGAAAGAATATAAAGAAAAGTTAGGGATAACTAGACCTTGGGATTTATTAAATCCAAATGAAGAAAAAGTTTCTGAAGAAGAAGCTAAATCTCGATATGACGTTTGCCTTGATTGCGATAGATTAATATCAGCTACGAAGCAATGTAAAGAATGTGGATGTATTATGTCACTGAAAGTAAAGCTTAAAAGAGCTACTTGCCCATTAGGTAAATGGTAATTGTGGTAAATGAAAAAATATTTATAGCTATTCCAGCTTTTCAAGAAGAAGATCTTTTAAACACTGTCAAAAGCATATACGACAATGCTGAAGTACCATCTAATGTTTATATTGGAATTTGCAATCAAAGATTAGGTAACGATTTTGAAGATTTTTCAGAGTATCCAAATGTAAGAGTTGCTAATTTAACTACCCCATTTCCATTTGGTCTTGGTATGGGTTATCTATTATCTACATGGCTTCTGCATGAAGAATACTATGTTATGAGAATAGATGGGCATATGAGGTTTAAAAAAAATTGGGATAAAACATTAAAATATTATCATAATTTAATATCAGAACAAGTTTGTTACGGTGTGGTTATTAGTTCAAGGCCAGCATATTTTGAAAAAGATAAACATGGAAACGAAACGTATTACGATTCTATACACAATGATCCCTTTGCTCTTAAAAGAGAACTAACAGCAAATGTCCACTCAAAAAATAGTTCAATAGTTTATAAAGAAGAATTTACTGAAAATATTTGGGAAGATAAAGAATTTATAGAAACACACTTTATAAGTGGGGCATTTCAATTTTCTACAATTGATTATTTTAAAGATATAATACCAGATCCAAGAATATATATGTTTGGGGAAGAACATACTACTTCACTTAGGGCATGGACCCATAACTATAGAATGTACTGCATAAAAGAGTCGGTAATGTTTCATTTAAATAAGGGTAATGGATACAGAGACAATTTAGGATCAAGTGATTGGATTAATAATACTTTAAAATTAAACAATTCTTCATTACCCTATAGATATCAGTTCCACTATAAGGATATCCTTTTAGGGAAAGAGTTTGGCCCTTTTGCAGCAAGGGGCAAAGAAAGCTACGATGCCTATATCGAAGCCATGGGATATTCCTATATTGATTTAATAGAAGAAAAGTAAACTAACTATATTGATGAAGACCTTCTGTATTATGACACCGTTGAGTAAGCTGTTCTATAGTTTATTTTTACAGTATTATCTATGTAGTTGTTACTATATATTTATAGTCTAAAGGATTAAAATGGCCAATACAATTACCCTTAAGAAATCAGCAACGCCCTCACAGGCCCCGTCAACATTGGCTGACGGCGAAATTGCCATTAACTACGCTGACGGTAAATTATTCTATAAAAACGCCTCAAACTCCATAATTCGGAGCAGCTTTAATATCTTCAATTGGTGGGACCTCTAATCAAATAACGGTAACTGCAAACGCCACAACAGGCGCTTACACCCTTTCACTTCCTTCTACGGTTAATGTCGGCAATATTCAAACTACAACACTAACGGTAGATTCTATAGAAATAGATCCAACTGGAGCTTCATTAAATCAAGTTCTTAAATTTAATGGAACTAAGTTTATTCCAGCATCTGATGCAACAGGTGTGCAAAGTATTTCCTATGAAGAGACAATAGGCGATGGCACTAATTCACTTTTTGTCGTTAATCACAATCTTGGAACTAAAGATATAAATGTAATAGTTCGAGAAAGTGTTAATCCATATGATGTTGTAGATGTTCGTTGGGAAGCCACAACTGCAAATAGTATTACTATAGATTTTGAATCGGTGCCAAACCTAAACTCTAAACGAGTAGCCGTTAAAGGTCCAGGAACTAAAGAGTTTTATTCAACTGTAATAGGAGATGGGTCAAATTCAACGATAGTAGTAAATCATGGTTTAGGTTCTAGAAACGTAGTTCCAGTTGTAAGAAGTGTAGATTCTCCATTTGATGTTGTAGAAGTTTCAGCACAAGCAACTAGTTTAAATTCAATTACTTTAGATTTCTCTTCCGCACCAGACACCGCATCATTATTGGCTTCTGTATTTTTGCTAGATTTAGATAATTCCTACATTGAAACAGTTGGCGATGGAACTAATAATGAATTCACGATAACCCACAATCTAAACACCAGAGACATAGGTCTCACATGCAGAACGATAGCTAGTCCGTATGATTTTATTTCAGTAAGATGGGAAGCAACAACTGCTAATACGGCAAAAGTTATTTTTTCTTCTCCGCCAACAGCAAACTCTAGAAAGATTGGCGTTTATAAATCTTTAGGTGGATCTAAAGAAGTAAATGATGAAGTAACTCTAGATATGCTAGATGATGTTTCTATAGCTTCTCCTGCAACTTATCAGGTTTTAGGTTGGGATGGAGGTAATTGGACAAATACAACAGTTGGAGCAAAGGCAAGATACACTTCTTCGTTTACTGCAACTGGTTTAACATATACTGGAAGCGGTGCTACACATCCTGGCTACAATTCACACTATGCAAGAGTTGGAGATTTAGTAACTTTTGCTATAAAAATAGATATGTCTACTGTAACAAATTTTGGAACAGGTCAATATAATGTTGAACTACCGTTTCTGCCAATGAGCGGTGCGTCAAACCATTTTGAGGGATGGGTTTGGGTTGACCCTTCTCAGCCAGCCGATGACTTAAATGGTCATATTATAATCAAAGCAGACCATCTTGCAAATACTAAAACACTTGATTTACATTGGCTAAAAGCCGCAACATCAAACCCGAAACCAGTAATTGAAAGTCTATTTTCACAAGGTGTTCCAGTAACGTTAACAACGTCAAGCATTTTATATATTAATGGAACTTATATCACAGAGTAAAACTTGACATATACCTATTTTTAGGCTAATATTTTAGCTATGCCTGTAGAAGAACAACCAATTAATATAACAATTTCAAAAGAACAGCTTGAGAACTGGCACATTTTCTTTGCTCTTCCGTGTTATGACTCTCACGTAACTGAGCCCTTTATGATGAGCTTTTTGCAAACAGCTCTTTATTTTAAAGAAATTGGTTTAAAGTATTCAGTTTGCACTATATCAGATTCTTTGATTAATCGCGCAAGAAACAATCTTGTTGCTAAGTTTATGGGCAATCCAGAATATACTCATTTGATATTTATTGACGTAGACCTCCAATTCGATAAAGAAGCTGTCCTCAAAATGCTTTGGCACGATAAAGATGTTATGACAGCTTCCTATCCAATTAAGGAAATAAGCTGGGATAAGGTAAAAGAGGGAGCTCAGGCAGATCTGCCAGCAACTGACCTGATGGAATATGCAACTAGGTATGTGGTGCATATGACTAAGCCTGGGGAAAATCAATTAAATATTGAAAATGGCGCAATCGAATGTTATGAAGCTGGAACTGGCTTTATGTTAATTAAGCGTCAAGTATTTGATAAGATGTTTAAGAAATATAAGAAGCTTAAATACAACGATGATACAGGAGCTTTGTCTGGCGCAGAAAGAGAAAACGCCTATGCTCTCTTTAATTCTTATGTAGATGACGATGGTAGATTCTTATCTGAAGATTATGGGTTTTGTAGATATTGGCAAAAAATGGCTGGGAAAATTTGGGTAGATCCAACTATTAACTTAACTCATTTTGGTCGCATTAAGTACACTGGCAAGATGCTTGAGTTTTTAAAGAGAATAACCCAATAATTTCATAGTTTACCTATTACTATATTCCTAGTTGTTTAAAGTCTCACACTAGGAGAGATATGGCCCGTTTAAGAATTGAAACCGCCCCTGAAATTACAGTTTATGATGAAGCTTTTGTAATTAAAGCAGCCGCTAATGCTACAGCGCCTTTAATCCAATTAAAAGATTCTTCTGGTGCAGTAGTTGGTAATATAACCTCAACTGGAACACTAAACGTTGCTTCTGTTGTTGCTGCTAACGCAGGAACAAGTTCAACAGATTTAGCCACTAGAGCCTATGTAGATACTGTAGCTTCTGGTATGAACTGGCATGCAGCTGCAGACTTTGCAACCGCAGCAGCTCTTCCAGCATGTACATATGCAAATGGAACTCTTGGAGTTGGCGCAACCTTAACTGGTGATTCAAACGGAAGACTTACAGTAGACGGAGTTGCTCAAACAACTGGTAAATCGATCTTGGTTAAAAACCAAGCTGACGCAAAACAAAATGGTATTTATTACATTACAGCTCAAGGCATTGATGGATCTGCGCCATTTGTCTTGACACGCCGTTCAGATACTGATAATAGCATTGCTGGTCAAGTAAAAGCCGGAGATGCAGTTTATGTTGTTGGTGGCTCAAGCAACGCTGGTCAGGCATTTACATTAACATCAGTTGGGACTGGAACTAGCGGAGCAATAATTTTTGGAACTGACAATTTAACTTACACTCAGTTTACTGGAACTGCAACTTTTACAGCTGGAGCAGGATTGGTAGCTACTGGTAATGTTGTGGACGTTGTAACGGCATCGGTAAATAGAATAGTTGTTAATGCTAATAATATTGATTTAGCTACAGTAGCACAAACGAATACGGCTGGCGCTAATACAACATCGTTTATCAGTGGTCACACTGTTGACTCATATGGAAGAATAACTGGAACCGAAACATCATCTGTATCATTTGCTGGTTATGCAACTTTAGCAAGCCCTGCTTTGACTGGAACACCAACATCTACAACAGCTGCTAATGGAACAAGTAATACACAAATTGCTACAACACAGTTTGTAAATAACGCAGTAACTCAAGGCGTTTTAGATGCTGGAAATAGTGCAATTCTAAAATCTTTGGTCGATGCTAAGGGAGATCTTGTTGTTGCAACAGCAGATAATACTCCAGCTAGAATTGGAATTGGTAGCAATGGTACTATACTTAAGGCAAACTCATCTACGCCTACTGGAGTTGAGTGGGGTACATTTTCACCAGTAATTACACTTGGTGGAGACTTGTCAGGAAGCGCTACACTTACAAGCTTAGGTAACGCAACACTCACTGCTACAATTGCTGCTAATTCAGTAGCACTTGGAACCGATACAACAGGCAGCTACATGCTGGATGTTTCAGGTGGCACTGGGATAACCGTAAGCCATACACAAGGTGAAGGTTCTACTGCAACTATAAGCATAAATACAGCAGTGACTGCAGATTTAACAACCGCTCAAACTTTGGCCAATAAAACACTCACCACTCCAAACATAGGCGTAGCAACAGCAACAAGTGTTAATAAAGTTACAATTACAGCTCCAGCAACTTCAGCTACATTAACATTGGCAAATGGAAGCTCTTTTATAACTTCTGGAGCATTTAATACAACCGTTACAACAACAGCAAATACTACAGTAACTCTTCCAACAACTGGAACTCTATACGGTACAGCTACAGGAAGTATCACCTCTGCTCAAATGGCAACCTCTGTTTCCGATGAGACAGGAACTGGAAACTTAGTATTCTCTAACTCACCAGTATTAGTTACACCAAATATTGGAATTCCATCGTTTGCAACCTTAACTAGCGCTACAGGTCTTCCTATCTCTACTGGTGTATCTGGTTTAGCAACTGGTATTGCAACCTTCTTAACAACTCCTTCTTCAGCAAACTTTGCTGCGGCATTAACAGATGAAAGTGGAACTGGTTTAGTTGTATTAAATACAAGTCCTAATATTAATACTTCCATAACAACATCAAGCGCAACGTTTAACCTTGTTAACACAAACGTTACTACGCTAAACTTCGCTGGCTCAGCAACAACTTTAGCCATAGGAAATACAGCTGGTAACACTACATTAAATGGAAACGTAGTAGTCGGTGGAAGCTTAACGGTTAACGGAGCAAATACAATAATCAATGCCAACACTCTTGTTGTTGCAGACAAAAATATCCAAATGGCTAACTTGGCAGTCCAAACAAATACAACTGCAGATGGTGGTGGAATTCTTCTTCATGGTGCTACCGATAAAACATTCTATTGGTATGAGGCATCAACGGCATGGACTTCATCAGAGCATCTAGATTTGGTATCTGGTAAAGTTTATAAGATTAACAATACAACAGTTCTTTCTGGAACAACACTTGGTTCTGGGATTACTGGTTCTTCGCTAACATCATTTGGCACAAGCCCTACATTGACAACACCTGTTATTTCTTCAGGTGGTGCGACATTTAACGGTTCAACATCTGGAACAATTCTATTAGTAGCAAACGCTACTGCTGGAACTACTACAATCACACTTCCAGCAACTACGGGAACTGCAGTTACCACTGGTGACACTGGCACGGTCACAAGTACGATGATTGCTAATTCAACGATTGTCAATGCAGATATCAGTGCTTCGGCAGGAATTGAACTATCAAAACTTGCCACAAGCACTGCTGGAAACATTATTGTATATAATGCTTCTGGAGTTCCTACTTCTGTTGCTGAAACTGGTGACGTAACAATTTCTGATGCTGGTGTAACTTCAATTACCGCAAACTCAATCGTTAACGCAGACATTAATACAGCAGCAGCAATTGCTTACTCCAAGTTGTCACTCAGCAACTCGGTATTAAATGCCGATATTGCAACCACCGCAGCAATTGCTTATTCTAAGTTAAATTTAGCTACGTCAATTGTTAACGCCGACATATCAACATCAGCAGCAATTGACCAAAACAAGATAGCTGATACAACATTAAATCAGCAAACTGCAAGCTATACTTTGGTATTAACAGATAAAAATAAGATGGTAGAAATATCTAACGCCTCAGCCACTACGCTGACTATTCCAGCTGATAACACGGTGAACATGGCTACTGGAGCTACTCTTAACATTTTACAAACTGGAGCTGGACAGGTTACGATAGCCGGAGCTGCTGGCGTTACAGTAAACGCGACTCCAGGTCTTAAGTTGCGCACAACTTGGTCATCTGCTACACTTATTAAGAGAGCTGCAAATACATGGGTAGCCTTGGGAGATTTGAGCGCATAATATGACAACTAATAATGCTGAAGGTCCAAAGTCTAAAAGAAAAAAAGCTAAGCCTGCAATAGCTGCACGGAACAGCTGATTCTGCAGCAAATACTGCGATTACTTCTGCAGGATTTGTTGTTGGCACCCCAATAGACACTGCTATAACCGTTGGTGAAGGTGGAGGTAGCGCATCTCCTACGACTCTTAATACTGTTAAAACAGCTTTAACTGATACATCCATTGCCCCAATGGGAAGCGCTATAACTTACGAGAGAAACGCTCCGTTCTTCCCACCTTATTTCCCACCTTATTTCCCGCCATATTTTCCGCCATATTTCCCACCGTTTTTCCCACCGTTTTTCCCTCCATTTTTCCCACCTTATTTCCCACCATTCTTCCCACCATTTTTTCCACCATTCTTCCCACCATTCTTCCCACCGTTCTTCCCACCATTTTTCCCACCACCATTTAAGTCTGACGTAAGAGACAAGATTGAAATAGAAGATCTTGAGTTTGGACTTAATGTAGTTGAAGAGCTACGCCCTGTTGCTTTCGAATGGAACGAAAGAGACGGAGACAATCAGGGTAAAAAAGATATTGGATTCATAGCTCAAGAGTTGGCTAAAGTAGAAGACATGTTTAACGCACATGAAGTGTTTGGCCTAACTGACCGCAGAGATGAAGAAACAATATACGCTGCATACCACAGATTGATTCCAGTAATGGTTAAAGCCATCCAGGAATTGTCATCTGAAGTTAAGGAACTGAAGAAGAACCAAAATAAATAAAGGTTGTTAAAAATGTTTGAAAATCCATTTATAACAACCAATATTATCCCACTGGTTTACTTCGTTCTCACATGCGTTTTTGTAAATTCTCTATATAGCAATCAAAAAGTTTTATCTATATTTAGAACAAATGGTCAAATTCACCCAAAGGAACCATTTAGTTGTTCTAATCTGATTAAATCAATAAGCTGCCTTGTAACGTTTTTGGTGCTGTTATATTATTATCTAACCGATATAACGAATGGTTATTACCCAAATACTGCCATAAGATCAATAGCCATGGCTTATATGGCTGTAGATTTCATGTGTCTTGTAAAGGTAAAAAAGTATTTGACTAAATCAGTAATACAACACCATTATTCAATAATATTTTTAGTCATTCTTGCAATGTGTGTAGATTTTAACGCTAGTAACATAGGTCAACTAGGGTTATTCTTTTTATTTATAGTTACTGCCACTTTTCCGGTTAATCTATACTTTGCACTAAAACCATATCGCAATGTCGATTGGTTGCTACCCATAGCTAAGTATGACTATCTGTTTACCATGATTGGCTATTTAATATACTTAATATTCAACTGGCAATACAGTATTTGGGGAGTTTTCTACTTGGCTGCAACAACACCACTGTTTATAGCAGATGCTAAACAGCTTAGGCACTTGTTTCAAGAAAAACCAGGCAAAGAATTACTTTAGTAAAAATCTAAAGATAAATAATATAAATCCACTAACTAGTTACACACCAAAAATTACTTGAGCACCAACGGTATCCGCTCTTTACTTCTTTAACTTGATGTGGAAATTCATCTTTAGCAGGGAAACAAATAAACATTCCAGGCTCTGGCTTAATGAATAAATCTTGTTTAGGAAAACAAATTTCTCCACCTTCATAATCATTATTATAATAAAGGACTGAACTAATATCCCTAGATGGATGTCCAGCTCCAGTTTTAAATCCAACATTTTTATCTAAAGCAGATCCGTGATCTAGATGAACTGGCATTGAATCCCCAACAATCATCTCGATTATGCTATTTAACCCCTCGTCGTGAACTCTGCAATTAAAAGAAGTTTCAATGATTTTTTTTAACCTATCATAATACTTACTAAGGATTTGAGGTAAGACAGGAATATTATTTTCGGTATACACTCCAAACGGAGAGTATCCAGATTTATCAAATGTAACTGGAGCACTTTTTAAGTGCAATATGATTTGCTCCAGGTCTTTTTGATCTAAAATATTTCTAAAAATATAAACCTTATCCAAAACAAAATCCTTTAGGAAATATCAGGTCAGTTTAATTCTGTAATAGTATAGAAAGACGGTGTAGTGAATCTTTCACCAGCTATAACTTTCTTAACTCCGTGAAGATAATTAATATCACCAGGATGAGCTACAGCTAAGCCAGGCTTAGGCGTTACCTCGATACCATGCTGAGGATAATATAATTCCCCACCTTCAAAATCATCATTATAATAAATTAATGAATTCAAGTCATATGTTGGGAATGGGTTAGGGGAACCATCATTCAGCTGCTTATCAGCATGGGGTTGCTGTTCTAATCCAGGAAACCACCTAATAATAACTGGTGGCCTAACGGATACTTTGACTTTAAAAGTATCCTCTAAAAGATATTTCATTTTTAAAATATATTTATCTATTAAATTATAAATATCTAAATTGATTCTAGAAAGAATATCAAAGCTACACTGCCTATTTTGCCAGTAGGATGCATCATATGTGCATGTGCCGTCTTCTGAATATGTATTTTCTCCAGCATCCATCCACTCGTTAATGTTGGGTAAAAACTCTTGTATCTTTTTTAGATCTTGTAATTCAACAAAATTTTCAATGATAAGTATATTGTCACTAGAATCACCAAAATGCCCTGGTTCAATTAAAGATTTTTCCTCAGAGTTAAAGTCCATAGGGTCCTCACTAGTAGTTTGTTCTGTGATATAGTATACCATCTGTAAAAAACACTTGATCAAAGGAAAGTAATAAAATGGAATTTTTTCATGTAGGCGCGTGCACTGACGTAGAAGATAATAGAAAATTTGGCGTTTTTCTTTATAGAAATGCAATACCAAGAGATTTGAATATTCCTGAAAGATTGGAAGCTGCTATTGGAAATAGCACACATGACTTGTTTAAATGGTCGGAAGCCATGGTTGGTTACAATGAAAAAATGCCAGAATACAGAGACTGTGTAGACTTAAAGATGAGTCCAGATCATTGGCAGTACCTAACGCCAGAATTCGAAGATGTTAAAAAGTGTTACGAAGATGTTGAGACAAACCTCAAAAAATGCCTGACCCATTATGAGTCTATGTATAACTTTAAGATGGATTACATGGAAGCGATTAACTTTGTTAGATACAATCCTGGGCAGCACTTTGCTGTCCACGCAGACCATGGATTCTCTTACTCATGCACAGTATCTTCGGTTATGTACCTAAACGATGATTACGAAGGTGGAGAACTATGGTTCCCATATTTGAATATTAACTTTAAGCCACAGGCTGGAGATATTATTCTGTTTCCGTCAACATTCATCTATGCACACGCATCACTAAAGGTAACAAGTGGCACTAAGTACTCGGCAGTTACTATGTTTGACTATAATGACAATAACCATAAATATGGTTTAGGTTATAAAGCTGATGGATCTAAAGCTGACCCAACTAAAGGCATATCAAAAGGAACCAATCAGCCTCTTACTTATTCACAGCCAGCATAGGAGATAGCATGTTTGATAAAAAAGAAATACCAACTCTTGAAACTTTTGAATCGTCAGTATACGACATTCCTTTGTCATCACTTGATGGTGAGCCTAACATCTTAGCTAAGAATAAAGGTAAAGTAACAATGATCGTTAACGTAACTGGAGAATGTGCTAATTCTGCTCAATATCCAATTATAGAAGATCTATATAAAGAATATAAGGATTTGGGTTTTGAGGTATTAGCTGTTCCAAGTACAGATTTTTGCGAAGATGCATACGGCGCATTTAAAGAGTCTAATGCAAGCGCACATCATATGCGAGATCACATGAAAGAGCTGTACAAAACAGATCTTCCATTTAGTGAATTGGTTGGAATTTCTCCAGAGCCAAAGGCAGATGTAGAACAGCATTTATTCTATAAATTAGTACAGGAAAATAAAGATCCAGTTCAAGGTAATTTTGAAAAATTTATAATAGGCAGAGACGGAAAGAAGATGCTTCGTTTCTGCAATTCGGATCTATTGGATCTAGCATTTAACGCTGGAGAAAGAAATACAGATTCACAGCAGGCCTTAATTAATATTAAAGCAGCAATAGAAGTATTATTGGACGATCTAATTTAATATATGACAAAAGTAACACTAACTAAGACTCACCAAAATCCACCAGAGATTATTCAGTCTAGGCTCAAAAGAGATTGGATGGATAACACGTACAAGAAGCATGCCTACCAGTGTCTTCCTGTTACGACAGCAAACGTTCATGGTTGGGAGTTAATACTTCCCCATGATGTAGTGGTCCAATGGGACGGCGGTAATAACAATGTAAAGATTCTCAGCGGGGAACAATATATGGGGAGAACCCTAGTCTATGGTGGGATTGTGGGGATGGTTTCTTTTTCTGTGGGTTGGGCATTTGGGACAGAAGATGGTTATGAAACTTGGATTGGCGGATCTCCTAATTACTTCGTCGACGGTGCATCGCCTTTGTCAGCTATAATTCCATCAAGTTGGTGGCCTGATGAGTTTCAGATGAATTGGATGATTACTAAAATTGGTGAACCAGTAACATTTTTAGCTGGAACTCCATTCATGTTTTTTAATATTTTTAAGAGTGATCTTCTTGAATCAGTTGAATTCCAGGTAGATAATCTTTGGGATAAGCCATCTTTAATGGTAGCTCGACAAGCTTACGGTGACGCCAAAATGAAGAAGAATCGAGAAGAACCTTGGACATGGATGAAGGGTATTAAAACTGGGTTAGACGAAAAAGGTGAAAGAATTGGTCCAGCAAACTCAGGGCTTTTAAGGTTAAATAATCCTGCACTGTAGTTACTATCTGTATATAGAAAATGTTAAAGTGAGGCGCAATGGCAAACTTTTCAGTAATTGAAAAAAAAGAAAAAATAAAGATTTTACAACTTGTTAAAAAAGAGATTGAAGAAGAGTTGTATAAGCATCTGTCAAAGCTGGGCCACGATCCAGATACCTATGCATTGAATAGCTGGAGTTTTGACTCTTCGGCATCTCAGCCAGACGAAGATCCCGAGTATCACACAAAAAATGCTGTTACAGTAGCTAAAGCACGACTGGAAACAGTTAACGCAAAAATATTAGATTTATCTTAATAAATAAAAAAGAGGGAAAATGGGATATTTATCAGTATCAAGAGAAGAAAAACTAATGGCATTAAATGCAGCCAAGGTTGAATTTGAAAGAGATCTATATAAGACTATTGTCAGATTAGGTTCCGATCCAGATACATTTGATTTGGCCACTTTTCAATTTGACGAGGATGCTATGACTGAAGAGGAAATTGAAAGTCCAGATTTCAAAATAAATCAACATATAGACATGCTGATTTCTCGTCTTAGTGCTGTAAATGCTAAAATAGCAGAATTGTAATTTAGGAGAAAAAATGACTCTTAATTCAGAGCAAAAAAATAACGCAAAAGAAAAAGCAGCAAGGTATTTGGAGAGTTCAATATATACTTTGTCCGCATTATTGGGAGTAGACCCAGAAGACGCAATGCAGGCAACATCTGTCGATGATTTATCGGCAGGTCTTAGCGGCCTAGATGCTGCAGTGCAGCAAAGCTTTGAGTCACTTTTTTCTCAAGTTCAATCACTAAAAAAGATTAGTTAATTAATAAATTTTAAGGCACTAAATAAATTATGAAAATTAACGTTTTTAATAACGAGGAACACCTGGAGCAAACAGGGCCAACCTATATTAGGCAATTAGGATTGTTTCAATATAGCGACGGTACTGCGGTACACTGCAATGTACTATGGGATTCTGAGGCTATGAAAAATGGTTTATTAACGATTAACGATCTTGATGAAGAGGACATTTTATGAGCTATGACGTTGAGCAGGATCTTAGTTATGTAGAGGAAAACATCGCTGTTTTAATGTATATTGTTGGCTTAGATCCAGACGATATAACTTCTGTAAGCATAGATGATTTTATATCAAGCGCAAGGGATATCGTAAGAACAACTTCAATCAAGGGTGAACCACCAGCAGGCGTTGGTATTGGCTTAGGAAAAAATGCGTCTAAGGTTTACATGGAGCAACCAGCACTACAGTACTTAAGAGCTCAAAGAATTTCTTTAATAGCAAATATAAGAAGATTTTGGTATTTGCGTCAATTAGCAATAGGAGCAGCAAATCGTGGATGATTCACAGATATACTTTTCACGTATTAAAAATATTGTTAAATATCATCAAGTCGAAAACTCTCAAGATATGGTGGATAGAACAGCAAGTATTAAAGAGTATTTGGATACATTAAATATCGATAGAAGAAAAATAGCTGTTGGTTTCGATATCGTTATATGGTATTTTGACATGTTTTTCAACGAAAGCACCAAATGGAATCAAAACTTTTCATCCACGTATGGTGGCGCTCCGTATGAGTTGGCATTTTTAGCAAAAAGACCAGCATCTAGCTTAATGTCGTTTCCAGCTTGGAACACTGGCCTCGCAAAACTTTTAAATGATGAATCATCAGTAACTTTTGTAAATAGTTATCAATTAGATCTATTTGAAAACTTCTGCAAGAATGAATCAGAAACATGGAATTATGAAACTGTATCAAGACAAGAAGTGGAAGCTGGCACAGCTGGACCATTTGACTATATAGCAATTAATGCCTATGACATAATCCATGATCCAAGCTTGGTTGTTTCATATTTCAACATGCTGGCAACTGGTGGTGTTCTGGTAATCGGCCACATAAATAATAATGCACTTTTATACGAAGTTGGTGCAGAATACTCACCATATTACGAAGTGCATCAAAATCTAAAGAATATCAACAATTGCAGAGTCTACCACGACTATACGGTGCAAGGGACAACAGTCGCGATAAAACTATAGTACAATATAGATACTATGATAATAATAGACGACTTTATTAATGATCCTCAATTATTAAACGAAATAGAATTAGATGATAGTTTCTACCCAGAGTCAATAGGAGCTGGAGCCTATACTGGTAAATTCATGTTTTGGGATGGCTGGTGGAAAAGCCCAGCAGACACAACAAGAAAAAAACTAATTAAAAAAATATGGGAAAACCATTTACCAATACCAAAAGAGGAAATATCTGGATTTGAGTATTGGAACAGAAGATATGATAAAGACGAATCTATAGGTCTTCATTTTGACGAAGATGGTTTTCTATATAGAGACAAAAAAATTTTTAGAGGGACAGTACTTGGTTGCGTATATTATCCTCATCTTAATCAGGATTTTGTTGGTGGATTTTTAGAAATTCATAAATTCAAGTTAGAAGATAACACACCCAACGCACTAGAGTGGGAAATAGTTAATGCCAATGCAACTCCCCCTGAAGAGAGGGAGAGAATAGCTTGTAAGCCAAATAGGTTAATTATTTTCGACGGTGGTCACTTGCTTCATAATACAACACCCATTATTGATGGTTTTAAAACTATTTTTGGAATAAATATTTGGCACGCAGACTATCCTCCGCAAGCATTGTCAACTGGTGAGTACTATCACGAATAGCACCAAGTGCAGTTTTGTTTAGGTTCTTTGTGATATAATTGAACTATGAATAGCATCAACACCAACTTAAGCACTACTGGAGACTGGGATGTTTTTGCCCTTACTCCATTTGGAACTAGTAAAAGCAAAGTTACGTTTGCCTCAGTAGAGCCAGTTGTTTCTGGAACAATTACTGGAGAAAGAGGATCTTTAAACTTCAGCAACGGCGTTATTGACGGAAACAAATTAACATTTTCTACAGTTGTAGACACGCCAATAAAAGCAACACTTTTTGTAGACGTAGAAGTATTTGAAGATAAATTTGCTGGCACGTTAACAGTAGACGAATACATGAAGATCGATATTAGAGGTCAAAAAAATGTCAATCTATAATATTGAAGCTACATCAATAGATGGACAAAAGGATTATTTGTCTACATTCAAAGGTAAATTAACTCTTATAGTTAACGTTGCAACAAAAGCAGGCGGCTATGAACCACAGTGCTCTAAGGTTTGGTCTTACGCAAGAACCTGTAGGCAGTTGTGGCAATTGCAAAAAGTTCATGACGAATTTAAAGATAGAGGATTTTCAGTCTTAGCATTTCCGAATAATCAATTTGCTAGAATGGAACCAGGAACAAATGAAGAGATAATTTCTTTTGTTAAAGAAAATTATCCTTTTGTTACCTTTCCTTTCTTCGAAAAAATAGATGTTAATGGTAAGAATGAGCACCCTTTATATACAGCGTTAAAGGGAGATGAAAGAAGAAACTATTCTGACTTCAGCGCAGATCAAAGTGAAAAAGCAATTGAAAATCAAAATTTAGCTGGACAAGCTATATCTAGAATATCGCACAGTTATGAAAAGTTTTTGATTAGCCGTGATGGAGTAATGGTAGCTAGGTTTAACTGGCAGGATATGCCACTAGATGAGATACCAAGAGTTATGGGCGCTGGATGGACCATCCGAGAAGCAATCGATGAAATGTTAGGATGATCATGGAAAATCAATCAGTAGATAAATTTATTAACAGTACGCCATTCCCAGTTACTCCAACTATATCTAGCGATACTCTTAAGGAGATATCTGAAATAGAAATGGAAATATTAGCTCCAGGAATTGTAGTTTTTAGAAACGCCTTTAAGATAGATCAGAAGTTAGTATTAGACTATATAGACTCTAAGGCTGAAAAGGCTCATCAAAATAGATGGTCGTACATCACTGCTGAAGATGGAACGGACTATGGAATTAATGAAGACGGCTTTAGATATAGGCTAGAAGATATACCTGCTGCTCCAGTTAGACTATTGCATCCAGTTACTGACGAAACCTCAGATGAGGTTAAGGATTTTTTTCTTTACCTAGAAGAGCAAAACTACAAGTGCTTAATTAAGTATATCGATCATTATCCACTAATGATTGGTAGCATTTGGTGGAAGAACAGAGGTCACGTTTTAAGATATGGAGATGGTGGTATTTTGGGGTGTCACGCTGATAATGATACTAATTACAAGGTAACTGGTGGAATAAGATATATGCCAAGAGGCATGGTTGCTTCAAGGCAAACGTGTGGATCGTTATTATACCTTAATGATTGTGTGGATTCCGAAGAGGAATTAGATGGAAGAAACTTTACTGGTGGACATCTTCGATTTGTTCATTTAGGGGTTTCATACAAACCACAAAGAGGAGATATTATATTTTTCCCAACAAACTTTGTGGCATCTCACGATGTTGAAAGAATGGGTAAAGGTGTAAGATATTCTTATCTATCATTTTTTGGACAAGGCGGTGATGACATCCCTGCTGGAGTCGTAATATCTGAACCAGATAAAAGTTTTGAGTGGTGTCCAGCAGTATGGCTTAATAATATTTATGATGATTATGAATTATATTGTAAGTCGCCTTATTCAATTTATTCCGATCCAGAAAAGTACAAAGTAGAACTTGGTTGGAATCCAGTTTATCAAGGTAGAAACGTCGCCCAATACAATACTACCCATGAGGCAATAGAAGTTAAAGAGGAAGCTAAATCCACTGCTAATTCTGATACTGATCTTCCAGAAGGTCCATGCGGTACTGAACCAGTTGCGATTTAAGCATGTATACACTGCCTGAACCAAAGCACCTAGGAACTGGCGTTGTCCTTTTTGAAAATGCAGTTGAAGTAAATCAAGATTTAATCCTTCCCTATATTGCATCTCTAAAGGAAAAAGCGATAAAAGAAGACTATCAAATTATCTACGATGAAAAAAATAGTCCAATTTATGCCATAAATCGAAGTGGTCACAGGTATGCCATAGAAGATATATACAAGAGTTCAAGCCATATTATGAACTTCGTAGATGAAAATACTGGTTTGGATATAATTAATTTTTTTGAAACATGTGAAAAAAGTTTTTACGAAGGCGTTTTAAGTTATGCCACGCTTTTCCCAATGATTGTAACTAGCCTATGGTGGAGAACTCAGGGTCACATATTGGCTTATGGACCAGGAAGCGCAATGGGATTACATAGTGATAATGATGTAAATTACCAACCTGGTTTTGAGCCAGACCTTCAGGTTGCAACAAGAAGTGTAGTTGGCGTAATCATCTATCTTAATGACTCTGTCAAAAACACAAAAGGCATTAACAAATATGAGTACACTGGTGGGGAGATACATTTCCCATACGCTGATATAACATATAAGCCAAAAACTGGAGATATGTTAATGTTTCCATCAAATTACTTAGGCTCACATGAGATATCATATTGCCATGACGGAAACCGTTATGCCTACATTGGTTACTTTTCTCACGGTTCTCCTCATCCAGAAAGAGGAATTAATATAACAGATGGTGATATTCCAGTAGGTTCTCAAGGGCAAATATGGATGCCTAATGTAATTAAAGATTATATAAATTTTGTTAACACTAAATTTCATAACTTAGAAAAAGAAAAAATAGACAATCTACTAAGGGCAACGAATAGAGTGTATAATAGTGCAAATACAGTGAAAGAGATAAACCATGAAATTCAATGACGTAGATGCAAAACACTTGGGTGGTGGAGTAGTTCTTTTTGAATCGGCTATAGATATAGACTGGGACTATATTACGGAATTTAGTAGAAGTGCAATTAATAAAGAAAAAGCAGAAATGTATACGCCAGCTATAGATCCAGAAACTGGTGAAGAAATCTATTTAAACAAAAGTGGCTATTTTTTTGGGAAAGACAGTATAGATGCGATGCCTGGCAGAGGGTCAGCTATCCATAGATATAGTGATGAAAAAGTAAAAGAAATATTTGATTTTGTAGAAGAATCAAAAGATAGATACTTGTTAAAGTATTTTGAATTATTTCCACTATCTTTTAAATGTGTTTGGTGGAAAGTCAAGGGTCATATAGTCCAGTATAAAGAAAATGTTTATTTGGGCAGTCATTCAGATGTAAGTGCAGATTACATATACGATGTTTGGACACCAAAAGATCAATTAGCTACTAGAAACACTATAAGTAACGTGTTTTATATAACATCATGTGTTGATAATAGAGAAGAACTAAATGGAAATAATTTTACTGGTGGTCACCATTATTTTAATTATTTGGATATAGATATAAAACCAAAGAGGGGAGACTTGTTAATGTTTCCATCTAATTTTATGGCAGCACATGAAGTCAAGCCAGTTCAAGAAGGTGAGAGATATTCTTATCTTGGTTGGTATAGTCACGGAACTCCAAACAAAGAAGTTGGCGAGTCAGTTGTCGACCCTATTAAAGATCTGGAGATGGCAAAGAATGCAACCAATCTCTACATGCCAAACCTAGTATCTGATTATAGAAATTATCTGATAGAAAAAGGATATGATGAATCTTCAGAGCAATTTAGTATAACGAAATCAAATTATTAATATGATAAGAAAAGATTTTAAACTTGAAGATAAGGGTTCTGGATTGTGCTTAGCCACTAACGCCTTTGATGTTGATCAGAAGTTTTTGTTTGATTATATCAACTATTTGAAAGAAGCAGAGGAAGAAACATTTACCTATTTTGAAGAAAATGGAAAAAAATACGCAGTTAATAAAACTGGTTTTAAGTTTGATTCAGAAGCAGTTAGTCAAGCACCGAGTCGTTTTGTTGACCCACTACTTAAGATGAGTGAAAGAAACCCAACGAAAGAGCAAGAAAAGTTTATAGAAGATTTAGAAGATCTTATGTATAAAATCCTTGTTGAGTATTGCAAGCACTACCCAGATGCAGCTAGCGTATGTTGGTGGAGAGGCGCAGGTCACATAGCTACCTATTCGAAGGGTCAAGGGATAGGCCCACACTGTGATGATGCAATACCTTTTGAGTTTGGAAAACCAACTAGCAACGAATATCCTAAGCACAGTAAAGTAAGTGTAAATATATATTTAAACGACTGCGTAGATACAGAAGATGAGCTAAATGGTTTTAATTTTACTGGCGGAGAAATTAAATTTAAGCATGCAAAGTATACCCATAAGCCAAAAGTTGGTTCAGCTGTAATATATCCAACTAATTATATTGGTACTCACGAAGTTGCTACAGTAAGAGACGGGCTTAGGATAGCTTACCTTGGCCAATTTTTGTATGGAACTCCGGAACACGCCAAAGACGGTGATTGGAGAATCTGGATGCCAAACCTCAAAAAAGACGCTGGTTTACAATTCTAATAATATTTTAATTATATACCACTACTATATAGTTAAACGATGACAAGGATTCTCCAATGCGTTATAATGATTTAATTGCATACAACCAGGCTGGTGTAGCCTATGATGGTACTGTAATATTAAAAATAGAAGGAATATTAAATCCTATTATTTTAAACGATATTATGATCCATTTTGGTGGTAACGAGGATTACTCCGTAGCTACAACTATAGGGGTTATCAGCCTAGATATAGATCCAACTGGAATTATAACAATAGAGGCATTAGCTAAAGAAGGTGCAGCTCTTATTCAAGCAAAAGAGATTACTATACACTCAGGAACGCTAGTCAGCGTGCAGTATCAGGGTCAATAACTTTACCAGTACAAAAATTGACTGTACTATATAAATATCTATCTTTAAAGAGGCAAAAATGGCAAATATTTTAGTTAATGATACTGTTCGTCTAAAGGTTAAATTCATCGACGTAGACACAGATGGCAACCAAATAGAGGTTGCTCCAGCAAGTGTTTTAATGTCAATAAAAAATTCTGATAATCAAACGATAATATCGACAAACCCTACGGCACTTAATATTTATGAGTATTATTATGATTATACCCCAACAACCGCTGGAACATACAGAGTTTTTTTTACAGGAATTCTTGAAAATAATACTACAATTAATGTTAATCAACAAATATATGTAAGTACGCCAACGGAAGACTATAAGCCAACTGTATTCCTAAGAGAAGATGAAATAATATCTTTTGCAGCAGATATAGAACCATTATATCTTGATCCAGAACTGCTTCTTCCATACTTCCCCGACGCATCCCTATTGGAAATAGGTGAGTTTATTCACAACTATTCTATAGAAATAAAAAATATATTTAAATTATTAGCGACAGAAGATGGAACAAATATTCCATTTACAGCATTTGAATATATAAGAGCAGCAACATGCTGTGAATTAACTAGAGTTTACGGAAATGGCGGAGACGATGAGCTTTCCGTAAGACTTGGTGATCTTTCAATAACCAATAAAAACTTACCTAGAAATACTCTAAGCAGAGCAAATGCTACCACCTGGTGCCAGATTGCGGCAATGCTTAGAAAAGAAATGTTGACATCAAAAGTTGGAATGAAGGCAGTTCAGCCAAAGGGATTGCCAACTCTCCCAACAATTGGAGCTGGAAGAAATATGGATCCTTATACTGGATTGTCAGTTTATTACACTCCAAGAGATTTGTATGGACCAACTCATATTCAAACACCAGATGAGAATCCAATTCCAGAAAGAGGAATAAGGAAGTATGATTGATCCAAAACGCACGTTAAGTAACATACTGCGCAGTTGGGGTCATAATATATTAGTTCAAAGATTGTTAGATCAAAAAACTATGACCTACAGCCAGAAAATGCAGAGGTACACAGTAAGAGCTGTATACCCTGGTGCTCAGCGGATTTGCTAATATCTTAGAAGAAAATACGCAAGGCTTAACGGTTAGTTCTGAAGTGATATACTATTTTCAAGATACAGCAAATATTAAATCTGGTGATAGAATATATGAAGAATATCCAAGTGGTCAAGAGATTTTTCTAATAGACTTTTCTGCGCCAGTAAGAGGCAGAGGTGGAAAAATAGTTTACTGGGTTGCAGGCGCAACTAGGGAAAGTAAAAATTAAATGCTAAGAGTGCACAATGGTCAATTGGTAAAGTTTAGGTTTGCTTTCCTTGTAAACGGTGAATTTTACGATCCTCTAGATCAGGCTACTCCTGTAGATATATATGCAACGGTATCAAGAGGAAATGGTGGAACTGGCGACATAATCCATTCATCTACTTCATTGATCAATACGAGTTATCAGATTTCGTCAATAACACCACCAGTTTCGATAATAGATGGATACGTTTCTGCAACTTTTAGTTTTGAAGTAAATCATAAATTATCTGCCGGTGATACGGTAATTGTTTATGGAGTTGGCGGTGGTTATAATGCAGAGTACACGGTTACGTCCGTCCCTAGCACAACATCAGTAGTAGCAAGAACGGCAGCAACTAGCTTACCAAGCTTATCGAGCTACAATTCGGCAAAAGAGTACGCAAGATTAGCTCTTAAGACAAACTCTTATTATGATAGACCATCAAATTCTGAATATAATTTTTATTACAAAATTCCAGAAACACTTTTTGGTGGAACATATACAGTTTCTATTCAGTGTGCGTACAATGATAGAACTCAAGTAATTGAACATCATTTTGAAGTTTCTAGAAGCCAAGTTGGTAGAGTTGGAAATATAGTATATAAAAAAATAGAAAATGGAGTAATAACTTTATCGACTGATATTGATCATAATCTTTTGTCTGGTGATCAAATTTCAATATCAGAAATAAGCGCAGCTTTTAATGGAAATTATTTTATCTCTTCAGTTCCAGCAAATAATAAATTTTCTATTACTACAAATGTTTCCTTGTCAAATTCAGAACAACTTACAACAGGTAGATATTCTGTTATTAATACAAATGGAGTATCTAAAGATTTAACAGGTCCAACAACTGGCGCGACTATCTCAAAGAGACCAATTTTTGATTCACTAGAAGAATACTATAATACTAACTCAGTATTGTTAATGGGTCACAGTGATGGAGTTGAACTAAATCAAATTATAAGAATCAATTCTATTCAAGAAGCTACTAATTTATTGGGAGCAAATACTTCCTCACCTTTATTGAGGGGAATTCACGACGCATTTAGTTGCGGTTCAAAGTCTATATTTATAATGGCCGTAGCACCAATGTCAGAATATATTGATGACATTTCCCAAAGGCTTACAGATATGCCAATATTCTTTTCACCAGAAACAAATTCTAATTTAAACTTTTATGAAAAGTATTATGAAAGATTAGCAGTTAGCTATGATATAGCGAAGGGACTTGACTTCATCGATATAATAGTTCCACTTGAAACTTCAATGATAAATACTGGATCTGTTGATTTTATAGCTCAACTTGCTCTTCATTGTTATTCATTTAACGACACTACTGGATATGTGCAAATAGGAATTATTGGCTCTAAAAACAATGGAACAAAAGACACTGACATTCAACTTCTAGAGCAAAATACTAGACTCGTAAATAAATTTACCACTTATTCAATAAGCGGAGAAATAGAAAGTGACATAGGTCGATATGTTGTTCCAGTTTATGGAGAACTAACGTTTAATCATATAGGCTTTGGTAAATCTTATACTAGCTCAGCCGCAGCTGCATTTGCAGGAATGATGTCATCAACTCCAGTATATAATGGAATGATTAGAAAGAGAATACCAGGAGCATATTCTGTTTACGGTTCTAATTTGTCAGCGGACTCTTTAGCAAGATTAGATAACCTTGGTGTTAACACTGTTTATAGAACGCGTAAAGCCTTAAGGGGTAATCCATACGAAGTAAATATATCGAACGATTATACATTGGCTAATAAAAATAGCTCTTTTACAAAAGCTCCACAAATGAGATTGGTAGCTATGGTTATAACCGAAATAAAAGCTATAGCTAATGATGGATTAGGAAAGAACGCAGAAGAAAAAGTTATCTCACAAGTTAAGTCAATGCTCGATATGCTAGTTACAACTAGGGCAATTAAAGATTATAAACTTCAATCATATGGATCTAAAACCGAAAGAGGAACTTTAATTTTTGAAATAAACTTAGTATCTTCTCTTGGTTTAAAAAATATTAATTTTTCTATAATAACAGGACCAGGAGCGTAGTATGCAGTCTTCATTTCCATTTCCAGGTAGATTTGATGGCGACTTAGCGCCAGGTAACAAGTGGGAAAGTTATACAGAGAGCAGAGATAGGCTTCGAGAACAGGATCCTAAGTACTACAACGACACTGATTCACGAAGGTTAAAGGCCGAAGGTAACCTAACCTATCTTGGATTCATTGAAGTTGTAAAGATGCTCTGGGAAAACTCATATCCAGATATACCAATCGTAGCAACATTTGGTGGAAAGTTTGCATCATACCCGTGCATCGCTTACGGCCTTGAGCTAAAGAGGGCTCATAACCAAGAGCCTAAAATGAGATACAGGGATAAAGCATTGGGTGATGATGGTAAGTATTATTTTATAGAAGGTCAGCGCTTTCAAAATGTTGTTTCTTTTACCATCATGGTTGAAGCCAATGCAGGTCAGCTATCTGGAGATCAGCTAAGATATGCAGGTGCGGAAGTGGCCGATAGAATTATGGAAATCTTTGAAGACTTCATGCTTGAGTACACTCCAGTTTTTAAAAGATTGGGAGCGTCAGAATTCGTATATGCTAGAAGGGTTTCAGACACCGAAACAAATATGGACCAAACTGACGTAGTCAAAAGAACGGTAACATATTTATTAACAACTGAAAAAATACACGTATCAGCAGTTGATAAGATTGAATCAATTGTGGCTGATATACGTCAATGGGTTTCCTATGAAAAAGACCTAATAGAGCAAGCAGCTACTCCAACATCAATGTATAACTCAGAAATGAGCCTGGGTATCGTAGATCTTTTTCAAAGCGCTACCCCAAATTCATAATATTTACCAGGATGTGTAAATGTAGTTAGTTTTCAGTGGTACCCCATTACTATATCTTTCGAGTTAATCCAATAAATCCGTGACTCGGAGGTTAAAAATCTAATGGCTCTACCAGGTGTAAAAACAATAATTAAAGACCGCTTCTACAGCATCTCCCGTCAGGATAGTCCCGTCGGACCTAGAGTTGTAGTAATTGCAAAAAGAACAACAGATGACGGTATAGGCAACGTTGCAGACCTTGACGTCGTTTTGTGCACAAATGAACAAGATGTAATAACTGCTTTTGGCGAAAATTCAGGTTGCCACAGAGCATTTTTTGAACTTGTATCTGCAGGCGCAGAAAGAATCTACATGGTCCCACTGCCAAGTGACACCGTATGGAATCACAGCACAGGTGCCGTAACAAGTTCAGACTTTGGTGGCAGCGTTTTTGATGCAATGTTTATTGCAGCTGAAGCAGCTCAACCAGATATCATCCTTCCTTGGGGAAGCGGTGCAAGAGCAGGTCTTTGGGCGGCAACTCCTTCTGAATCCTTCTCAGCAAGCTCGGACACGATCTACGGCTTTCATGCAGACAACACTACAACGATTGCCCAAAACTGGGCAGTAAAAATTGCTGACAAAGTTAAGGAAATTAACGAAAACAGTCATCCATGTTTCGCAGTTATGGGAACAAAGCCATACACTGGCGCAAATGATGTTATGACTCCTGGTCAGGTTTCAACACACCTTGCTTTGACAAATCTTTCAGACAGAGACTCAGCAACAACATACAACTCAGTTGCTGCTAAGGAGCTTGGAAGACACGTTGCAGTAATTGGAGCAGAATTAAAGCCTGCAAACTATCCAGCAGCATGGGGTTATTCTAATGGCGCATCTGCACTTGCAGCAGCAGTCAGCAGAATGGCTTCCTATACTTCAACTATCAATAAGACAGTTTACAACATCGCAGCTTTGAGATATAATCCTAGCAAGACAACTCTTTTGGCAATGACCAACAAGGGTGTGAACTCGATTATGTTGAACTTCAATAGAGCACCAATCTTTACAGATGGTGTAACTTTTGCTGGAGCAAGCTCAGACTACACAAGATTGACAACATTGAGAATCGTTAACGAAGCTATGTTGGTTGTTCGTCAAAGCTGCCAGAAGTTCATTGGTCAGCCTTCAACCATTCAAGTTAGAAACTCAATGGAAACATCAATCACTGCATCACTCAGAGGAATGCAGCAGTTGGGCGCAATCTTAGACAGCGATTTCAACATTAGATACATCGCTGAAGAAAATAAAGCACTTATTGACTTGGTTATAACACCTGCGTTTGAACTTCGAAATATCGAAGTACAAATGTCAGTTGAGCTCGGTTAATATTATATAAAAAACACTGCAAATTTATATACCGATTAGGAGGGTAATATGGCAGGCGAATACTACGACAGTCCAGTAAATAAGTATCTCAATACTTACACAACATTTTCTGGTGCTGATATTGTTGCCACTTTTGGTGGCGTTGAAATCGGAGCTCTTTCGGGAATCACTTTCTCAGTGACAAGAGAAAAGGCGCCAATTTACACAATGGGTTCACCAAACCCACGTTCATTTTCAAGAGGTAAAAGAGGTATTGCTGGTTCGTTAATATTCACAGTATTCGACCGTCCAGCTCTGTACCAGATGCTTGAAACACATCACAACTCATCTTCGGAAATGAAGTTTTTCACAAGAGCTCATAATACACTTCCTGGCGATCCAAGTCACAAGAGAGGTATTGCTGAAGTAACAAATCAAACAAGAGACGTAGTTAGCAAGACACCATACTACGCAGACCAAATCCCACCATTCGACATTACAATTACATTTGTTAACGAATATGGTCAGGCTGCTGTTAGATCAATCTATGGCGTTGAACTATTAAACGAAGGTTCGGGAGCTTCGATGGATGACATTGTTATAGAAGAAACAATGACATATGTTGCTCGTGAAATCGGTCCAATGTACAAGATTACAACGGACAATCTTAATAGATTTAACTCAGAAGATTTAGGTTCTTTGATTAGCAAAGAAGCAGTATCTTCAAGTGGATTAAACAGCGAGATAATTAGACCATAATTATAAATAAATAATTATAGTAGTTACTAAATAGTGGAGGACTTGGTGTAGGGCCAATCCTCCACTATTTTATTTTTAAGGAATAACATGGCATTTAACAGAAGTGATGTATCAGATATAGCGAATCTTACGACTATAACATCAAGAAAAAATAGACTCTCTACCTATGAAGAGGGTGTAAAAGAATTTAGAAGAAATAATAATCTTCCAGATCCATTTTCAGATATGTCATTTTCTGGTGCAGACATCACAGCTACAATTATTATTCCTAAAATTGGAGAAAACGGATTCATTTCTAATGAAGGTGACGTCTTGGAAATGGCGGAACTTCAAACCATATCATATTCAATGCACAGGGAAAACTCCCCAATAAGAACTCTTGGACACGTAAATCCAAGAGGGTTTGTAAAAGGTGCTAGAACAATAGCAGGAAGTATGATATTTACTCAGTTTAACGAGTATGCTTTTTATAGAATAGAAAGTTATAGAAAAATACTTTCAGATAGCAAGGGGTACTACGCTCCTCTGGCTGACATGCTACCACCATTTGACATTGTATTTACATTCTTTAACGAATATGGTTTAGCGGCAAAAATGAAAATATTCGGTGTTACGCTTGTTGATGAAGGCGGTACTATGTCCATAGACGACTTAATTACAGAGCAAACCTACACATATATGGCTAGGGGTCTGCAGCCTCTGGTACAATTAGATACGGCTCGTGATGACCTTAGGTATCCAGATGGGTATCAGGCTCAGCAAAATGAAAGATTAAGAATATCTACAAATGCATTTGGAGATAGAGTCGAAGATTATAAGAATTTTATTGAAAGAATATATTCACCTCCTACCATCGTTTAGGGTTTAAGTATGACAAGTCCATATAGAGCTGTTCCATATAGACCATTTAGTGGTTATATTCCATACCAAGATACCGTTTCAACTAATCCTGGTTTAGGAAATAAAAATGGAACATTTGATCCACTTTCCGCAGAATTAGATCTTTATTGGTCTGGTGGTAAAACTTCTGGAGACCCTCGCTTTAGTAATTATTATGATTACTTTTTTTCTGGAGAAGATGTAAGGGTATACATCGATGGTTTGTTTGATCCAAAAGATGAACTAGATATAGCTGGATTTGGTTTTTTAATTAAACAAGAAAAACAAGCAGTCTACGGATTTTGGTCCTACAACTTTGATGCCATGATGAATGGTTCAAGAATAATAACTGGTCAGTTCTCTCTATATTCAAGGTATCCAAGAAGAATGACACACCTCTTAGAAGAGGCAGCAAGAGTTAGAAGTTTTTCTGCATCGGGCAAATCAGATACCTCTGGAGTTGTATCTGTTTTAAGATCACAAAATGAATCAAGAACAGATGAGGAAAATATACAAAAATATTGGGCCAATAGTCAATTGGATAGAATCACTGTTGATCCAGCGATAAGCACATCTTCGGCAGATGGTCAGCATAATATTTTTAGCGCTCACCCTCCATTTAACTTTGTTATAGTGTATGGTGTAGAGGAATCAAGTTTGAGCCCCGTAGGAGTCACTGAGAACGCTTCTACGGCCTCTATGGAGCAAAGAGATAACTTGGATAGGATAATATCAACTGACATAAATGAAAGAAAAGTTAAAATGTCAGACAATAAAACCCCAATGAAGATTGTTTTACAAAACGTACATTTAATGCAAATGAGCACGGAATATCAAAGTGGTGGGTCGCCTTTAATAGAAACCTATAGCTTTGTGGCAAGAGATTTCTATCTCACCGAAGCCGAATCTGGATTCAATCCATATACTGGTAAGACCTTTGTCTCAACAGAACCACAGGCAACAAATGCCACAAAACCAGTGGTTGAAAGTCCATTGGTAAACAGGACTGAAAGTACTGAGTCAAGATAATAATTTTAATATATATGTGATATAATGTAATTTGAAACGAAATAAGGAGAAACAATGTCTCAGAAAAGAAAAGTTGTAGTTAGACAAGATAATGAAATGGCAGAAGAGTTATCTGCTGATTCAGTTGAAATTTTTTTAGAAACTGACGAACCACAAGATAGTGACATCGTTGTATCAGATTATTCAGATGAGCAAATTCCTGTTGAGCAAGCTACAACGGTTGAAGAATTAGCAGATGATCAAGTTATCTTCGATAATGGTCCTACAGCTGGACAGATCAAAGCATGGAAGAAGCAATACGGTGAAGTATACGTAACTTCTATTTCATTTGATAAACATATTATTTGGAGAGTTCTTTCTAGAATTGAATACAAGCAACTTGTTAAAAAGATGGAAACCTTAATGCAAGCTGGACAGCTTTCAAACGCAGAAGCAAATATGTGGAACGAAGAAGCAATCTCAGAACTCTGCATTCTATTCCCATCATACGATAAGCAAGCTCTTACTGGCGACATGGCCGGTCTTCCATCATTAATCTCACAAGAAGTTCTAGAGGCTTCTGGATTCGTTGCCCTAGAGGTTAGACAACTCTAAGATGTTAGATGCAGGGATTCTTTTTGAATTAAAGAAAAAACACGGCTCAATATTTCAGACCAAAATAAAACGGATCTGAAATAGTATTTAAAGAGCTAACTTTTTCTGAGTTCGATAAAGTTGCAGCATATAAGGGTACTGAAGGTATTTCCTCTGCAGACGCAGAGGATGAAATCATTAGAGCATCAGTAGTTTATCCTGAAGATTTTGATTTAAATAAGTTTCCACCTGGAGCAATAAGCTCTTTGGCTGAGCAAATAATTGAATTTTCCGGCTTTGCCTCAGCAAGAACAGCTAAACGAATTTTAGAAGAAAAAAGAGTAATAGCTAATCATGTTAGAGGCTTAATGAAAGCCTTTGTTCTGGCTACTATACATACAGATACTCCAGAATTTTTAGACTCGTTAACGTATTCAAAACTAGCAGAAAGAGTCGCATTAGCTGAAAAAATAATTGAAGTTCAGCAAGCAATTGCTGGAATAGAATCCACTAATGTAACCTTATCACTAATTGATCCTCAAGAAGAAAGAGAAAAAGAGGCTCAATCAGCAGCTAGGCACAACGCATCTAAGGTTGAGGGAGCTGCAACATATAATGACCCTATTGCTCAAAAACTATGGGGTATGGGCAGATAGCATAAAAGGGGGTGACCAGTGCAGAGAGATAAAGGACCAATCCATAATATTGGATTTGGTGTAACTTCCAGAGAGTTTACTACCGGAGATGACACACAGAATGGTCCATCCCCAGATTCTGGTTATGTCAGCAGGGCACTAGAAGGTAGACCACTAGTAAAGATGGCTTCGGCCATGATTGCAACTGGTGTTGCAGCTACTGTAGCTGGAAAATTCTTAAGAGGTGGTGGCTTAAAGATACGGAAAAGCCCTTACCGAAAGAGCGGCAACATCTGCTGAAGGCAGTTTTATATCTAGGGCTAATTACGGCTTATTGAAAGCAAGAAGTATTCTTGACGAACTTGAAGGTGTTACTCGTTTAGAAGAAGGAAAAACAAAATTAGTTTTTGATTCCGCTGGGAAACTTTCAACTGGCTACGAAGGGCATAAAAGTGTTGTCAATGCCGGGTATGCATTTAGAGCTGAAGGTAGAGGAGCATCATCGACTGCTACTTGGCACTATAGAGACGAACTTCAACAGAGGTTGGTGCGTCAAGCTAGAAGACTTCCTTATGAAGTTCCAGCTTTTTATGCGGCAGATAAATACATAACTAAGCCGCTATTTGGTGGCGGTGAACAAGATACTGGACCAAAAAAGAAATGGTATGACCCATCTAGGGGTGTAGATATAGCTAAAGATTTAGCTAAGACAACCTTGTTCCAAATGGGTGGATTCATGCTACCAACGGCTGCAGCTGGCGCAGCAAAAGAAAGCTCATTAAATTTTTATAGAACAGCACAAGAAAGGCTCATGGCGACAAACGCCACGGGTTTTTCAAACTTATCCGCAGGCACTGTCAAGCACGCCATATATGAAAAATCCTTAAACTTAAAAGGAATGCTTGAAGGCGTTGGTCACGATTTATTTAGCGTATTAGATAAGTCAATTAAATTTTCTGAAAGATCATCGGGAGCTTTGTCAAGTGCATTTATCGCAATGACAGATATTCACAAAAACCCAGTAGCAGCTCTTTATTCACAAAGACATGGTTCTACTCCAGCTCCTGGGATACCTAAACCATCTAGAAGAGAAGTCATACAAAACTTAGCTAAAGATATATACAAGGGTGATAAAACAAAATTAAATCAAGTAGACGTAGGTAAACCACTACAGGGAACACAGATAGATTCAATGTTGGATCTAATTCCTGGTTATAAAGCTGTTAGACAGGGTGCTAAATCTGCACATGAAGAATATCAAAAGCTATCTTTTGCTCAGTCATTTCTAGATAAACCAGGAACAAATTGGAATGAAATACAAAAAGGTTTTGGAAAAATTCTTGGAGTTGATAAAGCGACAACAGAAGGCGCTAAGGCAATTAACTCTTCACTTGGTGAATCAATATTAAATATACAAAGAAAAAGATCATCAGATGTATTTGGTCTGCTAAAAGAATTTAACACTAAAACAGGTGGAAGTTCAGCATCAACACCGTTTATAAAGATGCTAAGACAAGGTGCATATAAGAGCAGATTAGAAAAGCAATTAATAGCTAATGGGCTAGACGAAAACGTTGCTAAAAAATTTTCCTCTTCACTTGAAGTTAGTGATGATATCTATAGATCAATTTCTTCTAAGAAGAGTGGTTCACCCATTAAGGAATACATTAGCCCAACCGAAAGATTGGGGATGGGTAAGGAAGAAATTGTTGGAGAAGATTTCTTTGGTCAATTAATTACTAGATTTAATTCTGGAAAATATGGAAAAAATAATCCAATACCAGATACATTTGACGCTGAAAAACTAAGATCAGCTGTAAATAAAGTTGACCAATCTCTGTATAAACAGTCTGCAAGGGGTGGATTAAATGTTGGCTTAAATATAGATGCAGCACACAGTTCAGCTAGAGAAGTTTTTGAAAAAGAAGTTTTTTCTTCTGTATTAAAACCACAAAAATTAAACAGATTAAATTTCCTTGATTCAGCTGGAGATTCAATTCAAGCATCTCAAGCTAGACTTGAAATGGCTAAAAGAGCTGGAAAAGTATTTGGATTAGATGAATCAACATTAGGAGACCCAAATCAATTAGCAAAAGCATTAGGTGCTCGTGGAATAGACATTAGAAACGCCTCACAGCTTAGAGGCTATCTAATGAATAACAAAGAAATGGTTGCTGGTCCAACATCTGGACTGGCAGGAGTTTTTGGATTAAAAGGTCTTACCGTAGACGATTTCTTAAAGAGAGAAGAACAAGCGTATAAAACGATTACAGATCAAATACCTGCAGGAAAACTTCAAGATTCTTTAACTAGAAATATATTGGGTGGAACTAGTGAAGAGTTAGGTATATTAAATACAATTAAATCTTCTGCTACTCAAACCACATTAAGTAATGTTAAAGGTTATTATACGCTTGGTAACCAAGTAGTAAACTTTAATCCAATAAGATCTGGAATTAGAAAAGTTACAGAAGCGCTAGCTACTGAAACAAAAGTTCCAATCATTGGAATTAACCCGATGCAAATGTTGGGCTATAAAGATTTTGCTGGGATGGCAAAAGCTGGAAGATATCAAGTAACTTCAGGAGCAGCAAATCAACCTTTCGTTAAAGGATCTAAAGCAGATTTTTATACATGGCATAGTACTGGTGGATTTTTAGGCACAAAGGGAAGACTGTACGGTCATACTGCCGGTACTACTGCTACGGCTTTAGAAGGAACATATAGGCCGCTTTCAACATCAGTTTCATCAATGTTTACAAGCACAGCAGAACTAGCTGCTGGAGAAAGAACTGTTCAATCGCGCACTGCAACTGGAATCTTAGGAAAAGTTAGAGAGCGTTTAGACTACGCAGATGAACAACCAAATTCTTTATTTAGATTTTTTGGAAGACTAGTAAATAGACAGGCAGACGTAGAAAACGACGCTGTAATGGCCAGATTGATTTCTGGAAATGTAGATGAAACATTTTCAATTGGTGGATTTGGAAGAAAAAAGAATTTACAGTTACGTACAGAGTTAGATGACGCTGGAGAAATAGCTAGATATAACTTACTTGATGTTGATTCGGGAGCACAAGTAGCATCGCATTCTCAGTTAATGGAAGCATTTACTAGATTTGCAAATAGGCAATTAAGTTATGGAACTAATAAGTCAGTGCAAAGAACAGTGCTTGAATCAGGTTCTTTTGATCCAACCGATCTTGCAGGGTTAAGCGTTGATGATATTACTAAAATATCAACTCCAGCTCAGGCAAGAAGAGTATCTGATTCTTTGGAATCAATTTTAGAAGCTCAAAGAAAATCAATAAGAAATCCAGCTGACCTAAAGAGGTATCAAGATGTAAGTAAAGCTTTTGCAAGAATTAAATCTTTTGCAGATATAGATGATTTCTCGCAACAATCTAGAATGTTTGAAAAATCATCTAGCATTGTGACTAGAGGCGATGAAATGTCTTCGGAAGTGTTTAGATATATTCTAGAAAGAAAGTCAATACTCTCTGGAGATCCACTAGCTGTAATGCAGAACGTTACTTCTGCAATTGATGACTTAGCTACAAAGGGAGTTATATCATCAGCACAAAAAGCAGAAGCACAAGCTTCTGCTCTATCTACTATATTTAACTTAACAGCATTTGAAACATATAAATTTAATCCAGGAACAAAAGAAAATTTAACAGGAGCTTTACAAAACCCATTACAAAGATTTAATCGAACAAGAGAATTATTAAGTGATATTTCTCTAAAATCTTTATTAGATCCTCATACTCAAGGTAATATAGTTACCACTGGTCAGTCTTCATTAGTTTCTCAAATTGGTATAAATAAACCATTTGCTGTATTTAAAAAGAATTTAGGAATGGGCAAGTATGTTGAAAAGCCTACTGCAAGCCCTTTATCTGGACAATCGGGCCCAGAAACATATGCGTTTGTTCCAACATTTGGTACAGCTCTTAAAAGAAATCCAAAAGCCGCATTATTAAGCGCAGCTGGAATTAAAACATATGGAAATGAAGAAGGTTTTTCTTTAGCGTCTGTTCCAATTTCACATGGTTTTAATAGATTAAATAGATACTTTGGTACCGTTGGTTCAAGCTTAGACGCAGATAATTTCCACGGCCCTCTAGATATGTACTTTAGGGGAATGAATGCAGAGAGAGTTCTTCCAGCAGTGGCAATTGGAACTACTGCTTTAGCTGTAGATAGAACAATTGGTGGATACACTCAACCTAAAGATGAAAGAGGAGAAAGAGTATATTCTCCATTTGTTTTAGGTGGGGTAGCTAGAGTCGGAGTAGAAGCTCAAGCCGCTATATCGGGAGTTGTACCTGGTGGAATGGGATATTCACAAAAAAGGCAACAGCTACTAACTGGTGAAGTTCCGATTAGAAAAGGAAGATTTTGGCCATTAGGTAATACTAAGTTTAGCGGCGGAAAGATAGAATACTATAGGCCTTCTTGGTATAGGAGATTGCAGGGTGGGGCGATGTTTACATCCGACACCTATGGTAGTCCAATGGAAAAGATGTTGTACTACAATGACTTTTCTCCTTTAAGACCATTAGATCCTTATAGATTTGAAAAAAAACATTATGAAGACAGACCGTACCCTGTAACTGGAGAATATTTTTCTGGCCCATTTGGTGCAGCTGTACCAATCTTAAATGCAACAATAGGAAGAGTTCTAAAACCACAAAAGGTAATGCATAAGCAAGAGCTAGATAGGGCCTTATCTAGTTACGTACCAGTTGGTGCCAGCGGAGCCTACATGCCTCAAGAGGCTCCTGGCAACGTTGGTTACGTAGAACAAAGAGATCCAGCTGTTAGTTACCCAGCAGCTCGTCCAGCACCTTACGGTGGAAAACCACTTAGATTTATATCACCACTTTCAGATTATGCTGGAGCAACCGCATCATCTCCAATTGGAGGTATATCTGGATCTTATAATATTTCTCGCTCAAACCAAACATTGGCTAATAGTAGTGGATCGCTAAACACTGCAAGACAATTAATTCGTGGTCAGTCTGGAGCTCAAAACGACGCATTAGCTGCTGCAGCGTATCAAAGAGTTCCTGTTTCTTCGCAGGTGCAACCAGTTCAATTTGGTCCACCAGCAGGACCTGGCATTATGCCAGCAAAAATTGTTGCAGCAGGGATGCCAATAAGATCTGGAAGTAATGAATTCTTATCTGGAGAACTTGGCTACAGACTGCAGGAAACATTTGGTATATATGGTTTTGCTGGTGGAAATATAAGATCAGCTCTTGGTTTTGGATCATACGATTTTGAACCAGATAAATCAGTACTTCAATCTGCATCAAAAGCCTATGGTACGACTAGGGCTTTTTGGGATTTAAATTTAGGTGGTTTAGGTGACGTACCTCTCCAGTCTGAAGGCGCTCTTGGAAATATTGAAGCTTCTGAAATAATAAGAAGATTTATTCCAAAAGAAAGAACTAATGTTAATTTTATTAACCCTATTAAGAATACAATGGGTGAGAAGTATCCATTCCTTCCTAATAGCAGTAACTTTATAGACTTTACTACAGGCGATCCATTTACAAAAGTAAAAGAAGGTGAATTAAGATTACCTGGTGTAGGGTACGAAAGATTTAATAGAATCTATTCAGACTCTAGTGGAAGATATGGCGCAGTAAATCAATTAGATATTCTTGCTGACGTAGCTCCATATTCAAAAGAGTTTAGAGCACTAAATTCAAGAATAGATAAAATTGGATTAGGTGAAGATGAAAGAATTAAAGTTGGACAAATAAGAGCTCAATTAAATGCAATAGAGCAAAGTAAAACTGATTTTAGTCCTTATACAGATTATTCGACAATTGATAAAATAGCTAATCCAATAAGAACGATAAAAGAATCAATATTACATACAGACAACTTTATTAACAATAAATTTACTGGTGAAAAAACAGCAACTGAAGATTGGGAAAGAAGAAATGTTTACGGTTCAACATTCCCAGAATGGCAAAATCCAGTTGAAAGTTTTATTAAGCCAATCTATTATAAGGGCACTCAAAGAAACCCAGTATTAGCAGCTGGAATAGGTGCAATCGCATTTGGTTCATTTGGTAAAACTAAGAGAATGCAAACAGCGCTTGCAACTGTTGGTGCAATAACAACGGGTGGCTATTCAGCTCTTCAGAAAATGAAAGAAACTAGATACATTCCAATAAATAGAAAAAAAGAATTAGCACTTGAAGAGTATGTTGATATTTTAACTTATGTTAAAAACAGAACAGCTGCAGCTAGAGCAGAAAAAGTTGGAGATATAGATTCAGCAAAACAGTTCATGCTTGCCAGCAAGAAAACAATGTATGGTGCAGATCTAAATACTAAATCAATAGATCAATTAGCGGCAGCAATACCAAAAAGAAAAAGAGAACACTTTAGAGCAATGCTTGAAGCACCGAAGGGTGAAAGAGGTAGAATATTATCTACTGCTGGAAGATTAGAAAGAAGAATATACGAAGCTGCCTGGGGAATGCCAGTAGAGAGAAAACCGGATCTAGTAAATTATTTTACTAGACATGAACTTCCTGGACCTGGTTCCGAGGTATGGCATCCAAACACAAATATGGAACACGTAAAAATAAAAATGGGTCAGTCAATGGGACTTGAAATGTCTCAGATGGGTTACTTCCCACAACAAATAAAAGAAGCAAATTTAGTTAATCCTAGTTATCCAATGTTTGGGCAAAGTAATTCTTCGCCAGAAGACGTTAGATCTAATCTACAAAGATTAATGTTTGATATGGGCATTAATGGAAACATATCTCCAGTAATGAATAATTCAAATCCAGGTTCAGTAAATATCATGGCTGGAATAAGAGGTTAATATAATGGTTGAAAAAAATCTATCACCGTACGCTAGAGGTCTTGGTAGGAAGATAAGCGAGATACCTAGTTCTATTGTAAAAAAACAAGATATTTACGCAAGAGGGTTAGTAAGATTTGATAAAGATAATAAGAATTTAATCAACTCTATAACTGGACAAGTTTACGAAACCTTAGAAGAGGCAATAGCTGGAAGATATGACGAAGCTTCAGATCTAACGATACTTGGAACTAGCCAATTTGGTATTTCTGAAGTAAACACATTTACTGGAACAAGAGGAGTTCTTTCTTCGGATCCATCTGGTTTTGGTCCTTTGTCTGACTTAACTTATAACATTAATGAATACCTAAGATTAGACAATCCAGAAGCAAAGGCATTTAAATCAAGACACAAAGTGCTTAGCGAACTTGAAGGAAAAAACGTTCAACTATTTAGAATTGGATATTCAGACACTACGCCTGAAACACTAAGTCAAATGGCCTTGCTTTATGACGATCCTTTAACTTATCCAGATTTAGTAGATGATATTATGGGATCAGAATACATGTTGAGAACAGGTAAAATGGCACCACCGGGGTACTTAGCTTCTAGAGACGGTTCCGCCATACTACTTAGAGTCGGCTATGAAACAGATGATGGTTTTAAATATTTAACTGGAGAACAAACAGTTTCTTTGTTCAATGCACTTGATACTCAATTTTTCAATGTGGAAAGATTGTCAAAACTTATAGATCCATTAAACTCTGATGGATCTTCTAATCTTGGAAAAGACGTAGAAAGAATATTGGGTGGTCAAATTTCTAAAGCGCCAAAAAGACAGTGGCAGAGTCTTGTAGAAAGAAATACCGTTATCAACCAAGAGGGAATTGGTGACATGGTTAATCATCTGTCTACAAGAGTAAACACTAGATTTAAAAACGCCGCTCCAAAAACTTTTGAAGAATCATTTTTATTTTTTGATTCGGCATTAGAAACAACACTAAAAGCTTTTGGTTTAGAAGAAAGTTACACTAACTCTCTATTGGGTAACCCCTCTCTTACAGATGAAGCGAGAAGGGGAGTTTTAAGGGAAAGACTTGGAACTCGTATTGTTATGGAGGGTGAAACTTCTCAATCCGGGCAACAGTTTTTTCGTTCAGCTTTAGAACTACAAGGTTTATCTGGAGATGAAGAGTTTAATGAATTTGCAAATATAATACAATCTCAATTTAGAGAAACTATTGCAGACAAAAAAAATCAAAAAATTTCTTTAGATGATATTATATCAAGAATAGAAAAAGCAGCTGGACAAGAAGGGGTAGATCCAGCGCTAAAGGGTAAATACCAAAGGTATGTAAACGCACTAGGGGAAATGAAAAAAATAGATGATGGTTCTGGATTTGTTACGGGCGTCCCATTCAGGCAACACGCAGAAAGTTTAAAAGCTTCAATAGAAGAAGCAAAAAGATTGTTGCCTACGTATGCAGAAGGTAGCGATGAAGCAATGCAGCTTACGGCTAATATTTCTAGTTTTAAAACTCAATTAGATAGAATTGTAACTAATTCTGATGAATTTTTAGGTGGAGGAAAATTAGCTTTAAGAGAATTTAAACATGATACAGCTAGAATGTTTATTGGTAAAGGACAAGGTAAATCTGTATTTGATTTAATAACAGGAAAAATAGAAGGACGTTTAGCGAGACTTGGATATATGGGAGCTGGTTCTTCTGAGTTGTTTAAAAAAGAAATTAGTTTTGGTAGAATGAACGCTCCTGGAAGTGAAGCCTTGGGACCTCACGTGGGTCAACAATTAACCATGCAAATAAATACTGGCCATGGTAGAGATATGGTTTATAGTGAACCTCAGGCTATGATATTTCATAGAGAACAATACGGTCAAGATTTTAGAAGGCAAGTTAGCGAAGCGGCTGAAAATCTTAAGGCAGAAATACAGAATATCTCTGAAGGGGTTGTAAGCGAAAGATTAAGAAGATCTATATTAAACGACGCAACACTTGATGTAGAAGGAATGGATCTAGAGCAATTAGCTGAAAGATTTGGTAGCAGAGAAAATGCAATCAGAATTAGAACTAATGCAAGAAATTTACAGCAAGTTTTATCATCTGGACAAGTAAGAGTTAATGAAATACCAGAAGTTGCTAACCAACTTCTAAATCAAGCTCAACGAGAAGTGTTTAGAACTGGTAAGACATATAAGAGGTATGTTGGTGGAGCGGTAAAAGATGTCGAAATATTTAATTTTGCAATGCCGTATGCACAAAGACAAGCTATAGATACCGAAGGAAGAATATCAAGAGGTGCTAGTAGTAAAGTCCTAGGAGTAACAGACGATACTACATTTAGCAGATTTACATCTGCAACTGGTGATGAATTATCTTTGTTTAGGTTTAGGCACATTGGACACAAAATGCTTGTCCCAGATATTGCTTCAACAAGTTTAGGTTTATATGAAGCAGGTGGTGGATTCGACTTAGACGATAAATGGATAACTAATTTACAATCAATTAAAAATAGTGAAGGTGTTAGAAAGCTTGTATCTTTTGCTTGGCGCCAACCAACTGGACCTCAAGAATTTGCGTTAATGTCACCTTATTTAGATGAAGAAACAATAATGAGAATGTTTGGCGACGAAACGCAAATGGGTCAAAAGTTTAGAAATGTATCAAATGCAGTGTCGGATATGATAAATAATAGAAGTGGATTTGTTCTTGGTTTATCATCTGATTTAAGTGGTCAACCATCTGCGTTGGGTATGGAAAAATTAAGTAGAGAAGAAAAAATATTTAAATATTTAAATTCTTTAGCACATGGGCAGAAAGATGTAGCATTAAAATTTAAACAATCAGCTGGAGATGTAACTCAAGAAGATTTAGAAAGAGCAATATTCAAATTAGTTGATTTAAACGGAGAAGATAAAACTGTTACAAATTTTCAATGGGACACAATTGAAGGTCAAGCTAGTATTGGCGTAGACGATTTTGCCAATCAACACATGTCTGCTGGTGGAAAAGGAGTTGCTGGTGTAAAGTATAAATATTTTAATATTGGAGGAACATCAGAAGCTATAACCAAAAAAGCTGCCTCAACACAAGCTGGAACAATGTTGAAGCTAAGTGCAGATGAAATACTCCAGTCTGGAGAAGCTGGTCTCATAGCGAGCTATAGACAAAGCAGTTTAACTCAAATAATGAGCAGTGCAGCTTCTCCTACTAGGGATGATCTTTTTATTCAATCAATTCGTAATGTTTACGATTCGATTCCAGGAATGAGTTCAGGAGCTTATCAAGAAGGATTTGAAAAGATGTCTGTAGCTTTAGGCGAAAAGGCTCTTAGTCCTATGGGCTTTGCCTTAAGAATGTCTGGCATGCTCTATAGAGAAGGAACTAAGGCGGGAGATGAGACAGCAGTACTTCGGCGTTAAAGAAGCCCTTGACGCAATGTTCCAAAGGTCTAATGTTGCTGCGCTATCTTCTCCTAGGGGTGAATTAGGTAAGTACGTTAATAGACTTGGTTGGGCGGTGTCATCAGAAGAACAGAGGCTTGCAGCAATCGGCAGAATAAAACAACATGCACAAAAGTATGGACTTGTAGATCTAGAGGAACTTGCTACAGGACTTGAAGCTGCAACATCGCTAGTCTTTAATCCGGAAGGTGCAATTGACGCAGCAGTTGGTGCGGATATGAAAATAAATCTAACTGCAACAAACTCAGATTTAGTAATGTCATATAATCTTACTAGAGGAGCTGGTTTTTCTGAAGAAATGGCTCAAAAAAGTTTGGGCACTGCTTTATTTTCACTTATATCAGAAGATGAATCTGATGATTTAGCCCTTTTAGCAGAAAGAGCTGGGCTAAAAATTAATCCTAATAACACACAAGAAGTTGTAAATAAGATACTTGCAAGGGGTGATGAGCTTAGTCAAGAATTAGTTGGACTTATTAACTTAACATCAGAAAATGTAGGAGTTGCATTAGTTAAAAATACAGCAAAACAAATAGGAGCAATAAGAGCTATACAAGAGTTATACCCTGATATAGATTTCAGCGGAATAGGAATGGTTGGTTTTGATGATTTTTCCACTCACATAAAGTTATCTGGAGTTTTAGACGACGCTGGCAGGGGAGACGTTAATGCAGTTTTAGATTCAATTCTTCAAGGCGCTGATGAAGTAAGTACGGCTGTCTCTAAAACTTTATCAAGAACTGGTGCAATACAAAAAGTTAGAAATTTACCAAAAGCTGGAATAGAAGATGTTGATGGAAAAACACTTTCTGCGGAAGAAATTAAATTAAGGCTTTTAGATTTTTTTGGATTAGAAGGCGAAGCAAAAGCAAACTATGGAATATTTGATCCAGTTGAACTTTTAGAAGGTGTCAATAAAGATATGATTCTATTTGAACAAAGAATGGGAAGAGTATCCTACAACCAATATAGTCCAATAAAAGCTTTCGCAAGGGCATATGATACAACTTCGCTTAATGATGCCATGACCGAGTTAACCGGTGTTATAACAAGTCGCCTAGAAGATACAGCTGGAGAATACGGAAATACATTAGATAATATGGTAGCTCAAAATAGAATTTTAAGACAAATTGAAGACATTACATTTAATGGACGTACACTTAGCAAAAGATCAAAATTAGCAGGTTCTTTAGTTGATCAAGGATTAGCAAGTGTAGGTGAACTTGAGGCACTGAGGCAAATAAAATCGCCAAAAATGTATGAAGAGCTTAGATCAAATATCATAGACAGATTAACGGCATCGAATGATTTTGCGCAACAAGAAGCCAGAACAGGTCTTCAAGAATTTTTTACTGCCCATATACAAAGGTTTCAATCTGAACCAGGAAAGTTTAACAGACCAGAAGATGTTATGGATAGATTATTGTTTGAAATAGAAGAAATGAAAAACGCAACACGTATTTCAAATCCTGGAATGATCCAAGAAGTTCGCAGAAGTATGGGGATAATGCTTGAAAACGCTCTTATATCTGACGAAGCAATCGAAATTGCCGTACCTGGAATGGAGAAGTTTTCACTTCAAACTTTAGCTTCTTTTGTTAGAACCAATAATGAACTAAGGCTTACTGGGGGATTTGCAAAAACTCAAACTGATGATATGGTGGCATTAATACAAGCGCTTAGAGATAAAACAACTGATCTAAAATTAATAGATCAAGAAAATTTAATGGACAAAGACTTTTTATCAAAGCTACTTAAGGTGGATAAAAACGCTGCAAAAAACGCTGAAATTGGAATACTTGAAGGTATTCCAAAATTAGTTAATCCAGGTGAAATTCAAGAAGTTTTAGATAACATGACTGGATCATCAATAGACATTGAATTCTTAGAAGACTTTCTTGCATTTAGTGGAGATGAATTAGAAGCAGAGGCAATTATTTCACAAAGAATTAGAAGCGCCTCTACCGGAAAAACAGAAGAACAAATTGCAGAAGAAGTTTCAAATAGAATAAGATTGCTAGGGTCAATTAGAAGAAGATATACCGCACTACAAGAACAAGGACAAGAAGTGTATCAGCAGTTTAACGCTCTTTTAGAGGGTGGTGAAGTAACAGCAGAAGGGGTAATTACTCCTGGTTTAAGGGGTGATAAAGCTGATGAATCTTTAGGGACAATAGATGAAGCAATAGAGTCTATGATAAGCGGAAGACGAAAATTTATTCGTGAAGCAGAAGACAAGGCAGACAGAGCAGCTCGAGAAGCGATTGCCTCAAGCTATTCAGATACAGCTACTGTTGCTCCTGGAAAGTACACAAGAATTCAAGACTTTATGAAGTCACCACAAATGAGAGAGTTGTACGAAGGGGCATTAAAAAATAAAGGAAAAATAGCTGGTGTAGCTGCAATTGCTACTGGACTAGCAATATTTGGTTCAATTAACAAAAAAGAACACACACAAGAAGCTATGTCTGGTCCACCACTATTGCCTGGAGGAAACCCGTATGAAAGAATACCTAATGATCCTATGCAGTTCTCTGACGCGCCAATTTCCCAAAATGGTCAAGGAATGTCTTATAATATATCGGTAAATGGAGATCAAGATAAGATAGAAGAATTCATGAATAGAGCGCGGATTAGTAACAAATGGAAATATCCAAGGTACTATGCATGATGGCCTCCCTTCTTTAGGACGTAATCCTTACGACGATATAGCGGGTTCTTTCTAATTTTAAATTAAAGGATAAATTACTTTATGGCTGATAATGTTCCTACTGGATCTGGTGGCGTAGCTAATGCTAATGCCAACCTAGTTGCAGCTGCTTCTGGACCAAAAGCTAACAGCGGTAACTCTGGTCCAGCTGGTGCAATAGTTAATTCACGGTCTAGCTAAAAAAACTAATGACTCAAGGTCACCGAGCATACAGGGATATTCTCCAGAATCACAAGTCCCATCTGATCCACTAAAAGGATCTTATGAGGGATACATGAATTCATCTCCAGCCTATATCCAATCTAATGGAGCAGGTTACGATAACCCGGTTAATCAACAAGCAAGATATAATAAAAAAAGTTACTCACTTAGTGGTGATCCTTTAACATTTAAAAATAATTCAAATAATATAAAAAATTCTGCTATAATAGATAACTATTCAAGTGCTTTAAAAAGAAATTCTTCTGGAGACAGATTGTTGCAAATGCGTAAAATAGAAGGAATGTTTAGGTAGTATCTATGACTATAAATCAACAAGCATTCAATTATATAAAAGAAAAGTTTACCACTAAGCAACAAGCAACCGATTACTTTTTGCAGATTTCTGAGTTAGCCTTGAATGCAAATTCAAATATAATTGAAACAGCAGCCCTGGCTAAATTGCAGCAAGTTTGGGTTGGCCCTATCGGTACGATAGGCGTATGGGAAGATATTCAATTACCGTCAGGTGCCTACATTGCTCCACCTGATTTCAACGACATTGCTTTGCGAACCGCTTTAATTAGAGCAATTAAAAAGCAAGATACAAGAACTGGCGAAAATCCAGTAGATTATATAATTAATAATATCCTAAAGAAGTTTGATAAAAAAATACCAACTAAGAATGTTGATCTAACAGACGCAGCTTATGCAAAAGCATTTGAAGCATGGTATGGCGCCCCTTACTCTAATGCCAACGGTTGCTGGCACTTCATAGAGTCAGCCTCAATAATGGTAAGCTTCATTGCAGAGAGAGTAAAAAATTTTAATATAGGCAGTGACAACCCAGAAGAAATACCGCAAACTCCAGAAGATGTTCAAGAACCTCCAGTAGTTGAGGAAGATCCACTTGGTCCCACTATTGAAAGGCAACTGGCCTTAGAAGAGTTTATAAGGCGTGGAGCAGCTATAGTTGGTTTTGATAATTCTGATAGTTCTTATTCCTCAATTTCCGCCTATTATGAAAACTTAGTAAGAAAAAACAATGCAAGTTTTGTTTACGATAGAGCTTTACAGGATAATTATGTTAATCAGTTTATAGCAGTTGCATCTCCAAGTGTAGATATACTTAAATTAAATGACACTTATCAAAAATCTCTATTTGATAAAATTGAAGCATCGGGCTTATTTGATTTATTAAGTTATATCGATGCAATGCAAACATATGGTAGAGCTAGATTGTCTACTCTTGACAGAGTTAAGGGTAGCGCAGGTGCAGCAAACGTATTAGACGGAGTAAGAGATACCGGTTGGCTTCAACAGCTCACTGTAGTGCTACAAAGGCTATCTAGGGATCCTGTAACATTAGCTACTATTTACAGGTATTTCCCAGAACTAGTTAATTTTTTCTTTACGGCATTAGCTGTAACCGCTGACTATTCAAATGATGGGAAAGGCGGTGGTTCAGAAGATCCACTTAATGATGGCCAGGCAATATTAAATGATTTGATGGCATCTCTTGGTCAAGTAAATGGTGAAAATATTTTTACTGGCGCATGGGATTTAATTAATACTGGTCAAAGAATAGAAAAAGCAATTTCAGAATTTCCATTTAGACAAAATATCCCACCATCTTCTCCGGACATATTCCATCTTAGATTGGGAGCAGCTAATTTTTATGTTCCACCAATTGGAATTGATGTTCAAACTCAATTTAAAACAAGTAGCATGGGCGAAGGCGCACTAAGACAAAAGAATAGCCCAAAGTTTAATTCAGGATATAAGCATACAACTATTAGCATGCAATTGTTTTTCCCTAACTACGAAGAAATTTGGGGAATATCAATTGAAGACGCTTCAAAAATTACACTAAAGGATAACTTCACAATAGACTTTAGCGGTAATGGTGACAATGAAGAAAAGATAGATAAGTTTTTATCATCCCTAAGAGGACTAGTTGCTGCGTTTAAGTATGCGCCATTCCTTCCAGTTAGAAATCATTATTTAAATTCTGTATACGGAATAACGGGGGTTGCATTACATGGTATGTCGATTTCGACAATACCAAGTTATCCATTTGCGTTAGTCGTTACATTAAATCTATATAACTTTAACCATAAACCATTCTTACCAATGCTCAATGACTTTAACCAAGCTATTCATTGGGGTAAATTTAGGCAGTATATGGGTAAAGCAGCTGGCGCTCTCCATAATTACATAAATGAAGAATTCTTAATGTTTGGCAAAGAGGGCAGCAACACTCAAGATATTGCAAAAGCAATGCTTGACACTGATAGAGATGGAGAAGTAACTCAAGATGATCTAAGAGGAATTCAGGCAGCCTCCGATAGATTGTCAGCTCAAGCTGGCGTATCTCCTTCTAAGATTGTTAACGACGCTCTGCTTGGCTACAAGAACGAAGTGTTTACAACTAACGTAGTCAGAGAATGGACAAACGGTAGCAACCTATCATTCTACATGCCAGCCGAAACTCAAACTAAAATATTTACTCCAGATATATCTGGGTTTAGATCTGAAGAGGAAAAAGGTTTAACTGATACAGGTAGAACTTTCTGGAATCAAATGTTGGCTAACTTTGGTATAGACGTAAATGAATCATCCGGATATCATAGAACTTTAGATTCAGTTATAACAACTTCTACTGGAAACGTTGTTGAATTCACCGTAAATCAAAAAATACTACAGAGCATAGACATATTAACAGCAGGAAGAAATACAACAGATTTTCAAAAAAAGGCTTATGATTTTATTATAACAAGTTTTATATTTCAAAATCCACAACTTGATTCAGGTAGAAAGTCTTATTTAAGAGATTTTAGTAGAACTGACAACGCATACGAAGATGTCGAAAGATATGTTTTTGGGGCGATAGTTTTCCAAGATGAGACGCTATCTCAAATAAAGTCGTTCTTTAAGTCTAAGGCTTTAAGCACAAGCTCATACCTTGACTTTATGGTTGATGAGTATTTGCAGAAGAGAGCAGTAAATACAGGAAAAACAAATGATACTGAATGGAAAGAAAAAGAAAGATCAATAATTAAAGATCAGTTTGCTGCAGGGTATAGCGCTATGGTCTACGAAAGATTCTTTAAAGCTGGACCAATCAGAGATTTGATGGAGGCAGCTAGAGAAAGAAATGGAAGCTTTCACATAAGAGAGTGGGAAGTTCCAATGATAAGGGTTGACATAGATCCAGCTCAAGCAATTGTCACTGACGTTTCTATCTCAATGAGTAATAATATAATCCCACTACAAGTTCAAATGCAGGACGAGCCAACTTATCAGCACGTTGGTGGTGGAGATAGTTATATAAATATTTCCATGAAAGTTTTTGGCGAAAAAGAATTAATAAAATTAAGAAAAATATTTGACCACATTAATGGACTAGCCAGACTTGAGCACGCAGCTGGAGTTATGGGCTTCTTGGGAATCAAGAATATAATAACAGCTTTAGCTGGAGTTAAATATGTTCTCCCTCTTTCTTTTAACGTTTCGACTATACCAAACTTCCCACACGTTTATGATGTTTCTTTAAGATTAGTGGACTTTGATATCTTCCAACAAAAGCGTGAACAATTATCTTCCGAGCAACAAAGAAAGATGATTGAAGAATTTGGAACAAAGAAAAATCCATTCTTAAGAATGAAGCAATTATGGGGCTCGTTTAATGCGTATCCAGATTTTCCTTTAGAGATTAGAAATAAAGATAGTGAAGTTGTGGGATGTCTTGACCCAGACTTCTATTTCAGAAGCTTTGAAATGTTTGATAGAGACGTTATACATAACGTAACTGAAAATAAGGGTAAGCTTTCTAGACTTAACTTGTTTAATGTTGATCCATCCAAAGATATAACAGTAGTAACCCCAAGCGGCGCAATGCCATACAAGGGTTCTGCAGTCCTCGCTAAGTTTAAAGAGTATATATTAAATGATCAGTTAGATGAATTAAAAGCTTACTCTAGAGGAACATTAGGATTAAAGGCTTCAGAAACCGCTTCTTACATATTGCAAGTTCTAAAAGATGTTGATCAGCCTCATGATAAGTTCTTATTAAGTTATGTGGATTCTTTAGATGAGGGTGAGTTTGACACTAAAGATTTAGCTGACTCTAGTTGGAGATTATCTTCTGGTCAGTTAAAATCTGGAGATTTATCAAGCTCTGATGAAGAAGCAAGAGCAAAACTACAAGCCGCTTTGTCCGGAAATCAAGAAAAAGATGGATTCAAAGAAGATGCTTATGTAAGCTTTAATCCAGATGAGTTAGACGCACACGCTATTATAAATACTTTCCCAGCAGCTTCTGGTCCAGGTGACACAAAGATTCCATCGATGATACATACCGCAGATGGATATCAGTTTGGTTATGTCGATAAACAGAATGGAAGATTTTATCTAACTGTAGACGACGTTGCTGTTAAAAAAGATAGTTCGGTTGAATATATTGGAATAACAGATACTCAAACACCAGATGTAGGAACAACAAAATCTTTAACAGGAGTACCTGGAGCAAAGGCATTATCAGAGTATCAATACTCCTATTCATCTGGGGATGAAGGTAAGCCAGAAACAATGAAATCAAATGGCAACTCAAAGAGTGTTACAAATCACTGGGAAAAGATGATGGTTGACACTCAATATAGAGATATATCAGGAAGAATGATTAGAGCCTTTCCTACCTACATGCTTTGGTTGATAGACGAAAGAACTTTTGCTGGTACAAAACTATTTGATAATTTCTACGGTTTACAATCAATAATAGATTTTTCTATAGTATCTTCAGAAGACATCCTTGGCGATACATTAGTATTTAGAGCATCAAACATGTACGCAAAGCTTTCTACTAAAGAAGCTACAACGATATTTAGCGGAAGAGGCGAGACAGAAGATAACCCTGGTGTCGATAAAGTCTCATTAACTTCTGGTCTTGAGCAAGTAATAGATAGAACTTTAAATTTTGCACGAAATCAATTAGGTCACATGGAAAGTCAATATATTGTTGACATAGAAAACATGAGACTTAAGCCAGGAGTAAGAGTTCACTTAAGGGTTGGTTATGGCGCAAATCCAAACTCACTTCACACATTGTTTAATGGTGTGGTAACCGAAGTCGAACTAGGTGAAATAGTTACGGTAACATGTCAGTCTGATGCCATTGAGCTTAGCCCAGTTGTAAACTCTGTTGACAAAAAGGGAGACAGCGGTAAAATTGACGGTGCCTTAAATACTGGATTGTATTTATCTGAACCAAGAGACTTGATGGTTCGACTTTTGTCAATGGGCACTTCTAGAACAAGAGAAGCATTTGCCCATGCAACAAGGGGAACTGTTTTTTCTGAAAACAAATTTGGAATTAGACATTTCGGTACAATACTCTATGAGCCATTAAATGATATAGAAAGAAATAGAAACTCTGGAATTAGAAACGCAGCATCAGACGCCTTGCTGGGGATTGGTCAGGGCAGTGGCATAACTGGTGGAGCTGGTACAGTAGCTGGTGTTTTAAATCCATTTGGTGATAATTCAAATGGAACTGGAATAGGTGGATCGCCATTTGGTATTGACGTAAGATTACCAATGGTTGGAATAATGAGAACGATGTGGTCAAACTTCGCATCACAACCAGATCTAGAGTTGTTTAAGAGAAATATTTATCCAGGAAATGGAACAGGTGTAGCTCAATTCCTTGGTGGTGACCTAGGAGACGGTTGGTCAAACGCAGCCTCATTAACACCAGGAGAGGAACCAAATCCAAGGTTAGAATATTTAAGTAGACTTACGGATTCTTCTTGGAATAACTTACTTCAAAGATATGATTCAGGCTCAGAAAATGCCGCTGCAGCAATAGATGATTTAACCTCAGGAATGGAAGCAAGAGCTAGTGGCGGAACCGCAACAGCCATACTTGGTGGAGGGTTATTGGCAGCAGGTGCAGCGTTAGCTATTGGTACAGGCGGCATTGCACTTCCTTTTATAGGTGGAACGTTGGCAGTTGGTGGAGGAGCATCATTGCTTGGAAGTTTATCAGGTAGAGGTGGCGTAAATATCTGGAAAACGTTTGGTTTAGTTAGTGATCTAGACGACGACATGCCTGGATTTGATGAGGTGTCATTTAGAGCGCAAACATATATGAAATCAGTCTGGGATCTATTCCAGTTATGCGCAAGATTATTACCTAATTATATTGTTGCAGTAAGACCATTTGAAGATAGGTCAACCGTATTCTACGGCAAGCCGCACTGGTTATATACTTCTGCAGTAGTTCCAATCACTACCGGTTTCCCTTCTGAAAAAAGAGCTGTAGAATTGGGATTAAAGACCCCAAGCTACAGAAGTCCAGATTCAGAATTAATGGACCTTTTAACAAAAGTTAACAAACAATCAAATCCCACATCTGATTATGAAGCATTTAGACAAGGACAAAACCCAGCAATATCGCTTTCTGATATTGTTAGACAACAATCATCGTACTCAGATATATATGCACCAGCTGGAGTATTAAGAGGAAAAGTAATTAACTTCTTAGATCCTTTTAGAACTGCATATTATGGAAATAATAAAACAACAAAAGAACAATTATTTAATGATATTATATCGGAAATACCAAAGAATAAAGGTTATGTAACAGTTGGTTTCCACTTGCCAATAGACAGCACTGGGCAAGACGCATCTGAAGTCGATGTTGAAAAGATGAAAAACCTACACAAAGAAATACCTCAGATGCCACTTAGATTTTCTTTCCCGTACTTTACCGATAGAGTTGCTGGATCAGTTCTATTAGACTACTCGTTCTACGCGTTGAGTAACAATAGATCAGGAGAGGGTGATGACAGACTAAAAACTGGAACCATACATGACGGTGATAAAGATCTTGAAAAGTTTAATCATGACACGTTGTATAGAAACCTGATAGATACGGAAGCAGCTCTTATTGCCGGTTCATTTACGGACAAACGTGAAGGTGGATCAGAAGATGAATTCGTAATAAACCTTGCAGCTGTATCATTTACCGCTGCTGTTAATCCGATTAACACATTTGGTAATGATAAATTTATATTTGACTTAAGCGTAAGCGGTGTTTCAGGAAGTAAATCACTAATAAGAATGCCATTACCTTCACTAAAGGAACAGACTAGGGAATTGAACACCCTTGAAGGATCTTGGGAATACGAATACATTAATCAATACAAGATTACTTCTGGAAGCCCATTTAGCTATAGAGATTGGGGATCTCCAGCTACTGCTCTTGATGAACAATTCTATATAGCCATGAGATGGCCATATGAAATAATTGAAGATAAAGATGATGAAATATTTAAAAAGTTTAAAGATAAATATTTCCCAGATAGAAATGAAGATCAGTTTCATGGAAAACCAAAAGATTATAAGAATAGAAAAGTTTTAGTTTATAGTCCAACAACTAGAACTGCAGTTGTTTGTAGGCCAGCATATTTCTTGTGGGGAACTGATAAAGCAGATTTGATATATGGCACCACTGAAGAAAACGATTGGAGTGAAGAGTGGGTCGTGAGTCCAAGATCTGCTATAGCACAAGAAGTTGATTTAGCAGCAGTTGTATCTCCAGACGCAGCTTATTTCCTTGGCGTAATGCACTTAACTGAAAACGAAAAATATTATTTTAAACGAGAAGAAGATGACAATGGCACTGATGAAAATAGAGCAAGTGTTGGCGCTTCAGCTTTAGCTCAGGCCGGACTAGCTCCAGTACCGATGCCAAGAGACTGCTACTTTACCTTCGTTGATGATAGTGTTCCACTCGGTGTTGTTACCACACCTTATAATCCAGCTAACGAGTTTAGGTACAACGGTGAAACTCACGTTGATATGGATTATTATATTGGATTTGGTGCATTCTCAGCAGAGGGTGATGGAAAACTTTTAGCAGAAAAAGCAAACAAAGCAGGTATGCAAAAGTTAGGATTATCTGGTACTGCTGATTCAATTGAAAGACAACTAGAGCTATTAAATGAAAGACCAACAGCTTTTACAAATACTCAGTGGCAAGAATATATTCCAGTAAGTGGAATAACATTACTTGATCAAGGGCACTTTGCCGAAGCAGCAGCTAGGGGTGGAAATATCCTGGCTGGAGCTGGTGAAGAAAATAGTTATTTTGACTATATATTAAAAGCAGATTATAGTTCTCTTGAAAGAGAAAAGTTATATGAAATACTAGATAGTGAACTTAAAACTACTGGGGATGAAGACACTGGTTCGGGCAGAGAAAGATATGCTGCAGTTTATGATCCGGCTTCTCCTGAGTCTATAAAAGCTAGAGAATTCTTTGATGAAGGTTTTAGCTCAGCTACTCATGTTATAGCTGGAAATGGAAGAAATCTTAATCAAGCAAATGATGTATGGGATCAATTTAGGTTTGGATACCATAATGAAGTAGCGGTAAAGAAAATATTCTTCGACGCTTTTGGAATGGACCCAGATGATAAAACTCCACTTCCAGGTTTCTTAATAGATATATTGAGAAATCCAAAAGCTAATCCAGACATATTTAAGCTGTTTAGCGCTAATGGTCCAGACGCAACTGCAGTAGATGAATTCAGCTTATTGCTCGGAAGTGACTTTATAGCAAATCCAAATCAAAGAACTGGAAAACCATACGGTACAGCAGATTCAATGGAAAGACAGATTGAATCTGGAGCTGGACTATCAGTTAGTTCTGACACAGTTAAGCAAGCTATAGAATTTGCTAGGAAGAATTTAGTTGACGCACCGCTTGACGAAGGTGGACTAGTTAGATATTTCGATACTTTAACAAAAACTAAATATAAAAGACTAGGATTGTTTTTACAATCACAATCTAATCTATCATTAATACTCGGTGCCGATGTTGGCGGTGGGCAACCAAAAGCAGATGACGTGATTAAAGATCACTTTACGCCAAAGCAAGTATTCTTGTTGATAGTAGGAATGTTTAGACAAGCAATGTGGCAAGATTCTTATGCTAGAGCTTGGTTAGTATTAAAGCCGAATAGAAAATATACAAGTGATGATATGTGGGATTTTTCTCCAGTCCATAAAATATTTGCAGCATTTATTGATCCGAATCAAGACTACGCATCTAACAAGAGAAAGTTTTTAAAACTTTTAGCAGATAATAAGGGCGAAGGAAACAGCGCAGGAAACGTAGTTGGTGTATTAACTCATAATATTGATAGCTTCTGGGATCAAAATATTGGACCATTATTTACAGCACTAAGCGATGGATTATCTGGGCTTATGAATATGTTCAGAATGTCAATGCTTCAAATGGGATATGGTTTATCTAATATAGACAACTTCTCTAAGCAAGCAAACATTATGAATAAGGTATTAAATGACTCTATTTATTACTCATTAGGAAGACCTGGATCACTTTTAAGAGCTATTGACAATCCGTTTACTAGAGAATATGGTGAGCCTGTAGTTGAGGTGCGTGAGCCGTTCCAGAAGATACATTACCTAAGTTCTTTTTCAACAATTATAGCCAACAACATACAGGAGACTACAACTAATGTAGCAACTCAGGTAACTGCTGTTTCTGAAGGAAAGTATCCAGTAACTGTAGCTTTGGATAAGAGTATCCCTTCGGAAAGACAAGTAGAAAAAACTGTAGAAACTGGTTTGTATTTTGACAATATAGCTGGTGAAGGTTTGTTCGGAATTGCTCAACCACTATTCCATCCAATAGAATTTGCAAGAGGGGCAATAAAACTTTCTCAAGGCGCACCAGATGAGTTGATGGCAAGAAGAGTCGCTCTAGCCCATCTTAAGGAATCGCTAAAAGATATTTATTCTGGAGAACTAATAGTCATAGGAAGTCCAGACATAAGACCTCATGACCTGGTTTATCTTGCTGACGTCTATGAAAGAATGTATGGAATATTTGAAGTTGAACAAGTTGTTCATCACTTTACTCCAAATATGGGATTCATTACATCAATCACACCGAATGCTCTTGTAACCGTAAATGATCCAGCAAGATGGTTTATGTCTAGCTGGATTCATTCTTGGATGTCAATTCAAAATATAAGAAATGATACAAGAAGTTTAATTAATTCAGTCCAAGCTGGAAGCACCGGAATATTGTCTGGCGGAAACATTTCGGTTGACGGTATGTCAGAAGCATTAAGGGCGCAAATGATGGGTGGTGTACAATTCACCCATGGGTCAAGCGCACTTATGTCTGACATAATGGCAAACTTTGCAGCCGAAGGATTAACAGACGCTCAATCGCAAATAGAGAATCAAATGAAACAAAATTCTGAAAATGGAGTGAGCTTAAAAGGAATTGCAGCAACTTACCTAACTACAGTGGGCCTAACTGCGGCAACAGCAGCAATTCCTGGTGGTGCAATTGCTGCTGGAATTGCTGGTGCAGTAGCATCTGATTTATTCTGGAAGGGCTGGAAGTGGGTAAGGGATAATGTGCTAGATCAGCACGGTTGCTATATATCCTATTTGAATAAGAATGGTCAACCAATGGATGCAAGCCTTTCGATAAATCAAGGAATGGTTGTTGGTAGATATCACACAAAGAGACTTCTTCCTGGCATTTTGGGAGTAAGAAGTAAGGTTAGAACCGTTGATGGAAACGCATTTATCAGAAATGACGATTTGCTTAAGAGCTTAGGTTGGAAAGAAAAAGAAATAACTGACTTAGTAAGATATGTAAGTTATGAAAATGCACTCGTCAACGCTGAGGTATTAAAGTATTCTGGAACTGGTCCAGATAAAACAGGATTAAATCAATACTTTAAAGTAATATGCAAATTAAATAATGTTATAGATGGTGACGAAATAGAAGTAATAGATTTAATGAACCCAACTGGTCAACCATTTAAAGTTAGACTAGAAGGAATAATAGCTTCAAGTCTTGGAACATTCCAAGCATATACAAATACTTCTATCCAAGCTGGATATAAACCAGATGATCCAACAACTGCAATAAACGTTAATTCACCAGGCGGAAGATCAGCAATCTTCGTAAGCGAAAGACTTAGAGACAAACCTTTCGTTATTAGAATTTCTCCAAATGATCAATCATCAGTTTCTATATACACAGAAGATGACTTGTCACCTGGTTCAAGAATTAATAATACAAATAGTTATTTTAAGGGCGTTAATTACGGAGATCAGGAAAGAGAAAAATCTTTAGGAACAGTATTCTATAGAATACTCGATGAAGATAAGGAAGCTAATATTGCATTAATAAGATCTTTCTTCGTGCGATATATTGGCTTAAGTATTATAGAAAAAAAGAAAAAATTTAAAGAAACTCTTTATGATGAATCAGTATTTGGTAAAAAGTTTGACGAAATATATAACTCAATATATACTTCCGATATGGAAAACCATTTTGAAATTACAGGAGAAACTGATCCACTATTAACCATAACTACCGATGAAAGAAAACTCTTTAATGATTTAGTTAATTTTAAAATATTAGAAGTTCTCTATTCAAAAGCTTCAGAATGGCCATATATTTCCTGGGATGAGTACTATAATGATGGAGTGCCAGCAACTCTTAACTGGGAGCTAGTAACTAATAACTTAGCTCAAGTTTACACCGTTGACCTACTGAGAGAAAGGGCGTCTACTGGCGGCCTTGATAGGTACATACCAATGCCGAACTTTGTTGAGCAAAAGGGTGGATTGTAATAATGTCTGATTTTAATTTTAATCTAAACGACTTTAATGACTCTACTGCTTTTATATCAAAGCTATCAGAAGGCTACAATCCAGATGGAAGTGCTAGCATAGTTACTTCTGCATCAAAAGAAAAATACGCAAATCAAACATTAACATCTAGAAATTTAACTGACATAATGTCTGGACGGAGCGCTAACTAGGAATCCAGCAGCACTAGCAGACGCGTCATCTAAATTCGTTAGATCATCCCTTCATTCCATACTAGCAACCGGTATTCAGTCGGGTGACGCATTTCAAATTGCTAACCCAGATTATCAGGGAAACGAAGGAGACGTAGATATACTAAAGGGTGATCAAGCATATTTGAAAGTTGTTTCCCAATCTTTGGTGGGAACTGGTTTTGCGCCAACGTCAGTATTAAACCCTTTGTTGGAATCGGTAAATGGAAAATGGCCAGGAAATGACAAGTCTAAAGTTGGAGACTCTACTGGAGCACTGTTTACTCACAATAGCACCGCTTACACAATAGATAGTGTAGCTCCCAGCTTAGGCGAAAGAGCTATTGCAGTGGAAGAAGAATTAAGCGAAGAGGAAAAACAAATATATACAGATAGAGGAACGCTGCTCAAGCAATCTATCAATGAGCCAGCATTAACCCTTGGGTTTGAATTTGATATACCAGATGTTCTTTCGTCTTATTCATTTGTGCAAACAAGCTCATATTATGCAGACGAATCTAATCCAACTCAGAATTCTGTTGATTCAGCATTGATAAGTTCTCCAAAGAAAAAGGCGTACATCAGCGCTGCTCTAATAGAATGTCTCTTGATGCTTACAGATGTAAGCAAGGGAGTTAAGATAAATGGTACGTTTGCTCTTAATAGAGCAGTGCTGTCGGAAAGTGATAAGACTAGTAGACACTCAAATCCTGAGAATGGAATTGATAAAAATAATAAAAATTCTATTTCTGACCATGTTTTTGGAAGAGGGTTTGATATTAGGTCGGTTGGAGACTACGCAGTTATCAGAACAAAAGATCGTTATGCAGCCGCGCTAGACATGGTTCTTCAAAAATTAAACACAATGCCACAGCCGCTAATGCCGGATCTTATAGTAATTGATCCAGATGTTGCAAAAGACAAGGGTATTGGAGAAGGTTTCGAATCAGTTGACACTGCAATCAAAACACAGTATCCAAATTTAAAATATGTTAACTTTGAATTTGGTCCAGAGCATACCGATAATATTCATATTAGCTTTAGTCCACAAAGAGGTGGGAAGTATATTGGTTCAGGTGGCTGGAAGACCACCGATGCTTCTAGCCAGCTGTTGGATGAAAATGGAAATCCAATAGACAATTCGGCAAGTGCAACATCAGCAAAAGAAAAAGCCTATAAAAACTATAAAAATGGTGGTCCACCAATAACTCCGTATGAGTTGTTTGTAATGCTCTCTCAAGAAGGTCCGTTCTCTGATGAGGCAGCAGCAATTTTTTGCGCCATAACAGGAAGAGAAAGTGGAGCTAGCCCAGCTGCGTATAATGGCAAATGCTTTGATAATAAAACAAATTGGGGTGGTGACGTTTCAATTGGAATGTTTCAATATAATTTAATTTCTTTGATAACAAGATCAACTAATTCATCAAGTGGTGTACCAATTTATTATGATGGCTCCGCTGTAACAAAACAGTTAGTGCAAGCACACAGGCTTGCATACGCTGCCCCAGAAGCTTCTTCCTGGGATCCTAACGCTGTAGCAAAGAAATTAGTAGAAACCTATAGTACAACCACTAATAAAGAGGCATCAAAGTCTACAACCGATGAAAGATTATGGTTTCCAATTAATCAAGTGTGGATGCTAATGGATAAATGGAGTAGAAAAGATTTTAAAAATGCAAATAAGATAGATACATCTAGCGGTTTCTACCATTGGGGAGATTATAATAATTCAGATGATACACCAAGATCTGATTGTGGATTTATATTTGGAGTAAAATTTCAAAACGCTGTTAATGTATATCTAACAACAGGAAAACCAATAACTACATTAGAAGATTGGGTTAGAGTAAATTTTAAAAAGCACAATAAAAGAACAGTGAACTACATAGAAGCGTGGATGGACGGCACTGTATTCTACAGTAGTCCTAAAGATGGTTCGCTAATAAACGAAGATGCTAGTGGAATCATTACATATGAGGTAGATGTTGTTAGTTCCCAAGGCGCTGGTGGAGATGGCTCTCCTGCATCGTTTACCAAGAATCAAATTAAAGAAGCTGCAGACTGGATTAGCACTAATAAGATTCCTCAATGGCTTTCTAAATATCGTTCAGATCTTGAAGGAAACTTTGGCTGCGATAGATTTGCCAGAGTTCTCTCAGCTGCTTTGGGCTTGTTTGGTACGGCACAAACTGCGCTATTTACAGATGAGTGGACAACTGCAGGTAATGCAGGTGAGTATACTGTACCTACGCCTACTCTTAGCTCATTCCCAACAGCAGGAGAACACCTGTCTAATCTTATATCCAGCTCCTCATTCTATGGACCAAACACAGAAATTGGAAAGAACCCACCAGCTGGTTATTTGGTATTTTGGCAGGGTGGGGATGAGGGCTATGGTCACGTAGGGATTTCAATAGGAAATGGTCAATATGTTGACCAACATGATGAGAGTGAAGGTTCAGAAAGAATAAGGCCAAGAGATATAAATTCGACAACTTTCCCAGGAAGTAAGTATTCCTACGCTGGAGCTTCATCTGCGTGGAGCGCATAAGGAGATATGGTGAAACAGTACCCAAAGTTTGATGAAAAATTAAATTCACACATTAGCAACAACCAGCTTCAGCAATCTAAAACAAGATCTGGAACTATTATGTCGTATAACAAAATGAATAATACAGCTGTAATTATTTTAGACGATAGAATGACAAATCAAATTGGAGACATAATTAGGAATGTTCCATGTCCAGCTACCCTCGGCGTGCAAAGCGTTGCACCAACAGCTGGAACACGATGCATAGTCGGCTTTGCTGATACCAACGAAAGGTTTCCACATATAGTATCATATATAGACGATACGAATAGCGTAGGAAGATATATGCCCAATTACAGTGTAAACACTGGTGTACCAAAGTTTATGATTTAAGATGTCAGAAAAAATTAACGCACAAAAGTCTTTTGATTCAGTTGCTGGAAAAACTGCTAGCGAAATAGATGAATTAAATAGAAGAAAAAACTTCTCTCAAAGAGAAGTCGGTTTAACACATCCGGACAATTCTTCTTTCATAAGATTAACAGATTCTGGTGACATAGAAATATTTTCAGCACCGGGAGTTGGAATAGTCATAAACGGCTCAACAAAAACCATTTCTCTCTTTGCGGACAATATTAAATTTTACACAAAAGAAGATGGCTTAAAGTGGAACTCTATGGAGTTTAATCATTCAGCAACGCTATTTTCAGAGCCAACATTCGTTAGCGCAAATGATAAATCTTATAATCCAGCATTTTTAAATATGGATTATTATATAAAGAATTTGGATTCGATAGATAAAGAAGACGCACAACAAACTGTTACTATTAATGGCAGCTACGCCTACAGGGAAACTACTGAAACTGATGTAGTCCCAACAAATCTATTGGAAAATTCTGTACTAGATAATTATTTTACAAAAGAACAAATAATATTAATCCAATCATCTTGGGATAGGTACGGAGAGCAGTATAAAGATCTTGTAAATTCCAATGAGGCAATTAGTGATTTTACTAATAAAATAAAAGATTATATGGATGATAGTTATTCAATTGAGCAAGCTATCAACAAAGTCGTAGAAAGCATAGGAGATAATAATGTCTGATTTTTACATCAGCCTGAGTGGCGATTTGGTGGTAAATGGATCTGGAGATTTAGGCCTGGTCCAATCCATGTCAGAAAAGGATATACAGCATGTATACATGCGACTGATGACAGAGCCAGGTGACTTCTTTATCTATCCCCAGCTAGGGACGCAGCTTTCAATGCTATACGGCATGCCCCAGAATCCTCAAACTGGTGACTTCGGCAAAAGATTAATTCGTGCAGCCCTAGAGAGAGAAGGGGTTTTTAAAAACAGGCAAATTACTATTGAAGCAGTACCGGTTTCTGCAGACTCCATTAGATTTGATGTTTATTTAATGGGCGATTTAAATGAACCTACTATATTGTCAATAACACAAGACTTAGGAGCTTAGAGTGGTAGCAGTTAATATGAAGAGTAAAGAGCAAATGCTGGTAGCTACCCTCAACGCCCTGCAAAAGAACGCAGGAATTAGCGCAATTTCCCCAGGCTCAATAGCTAGAGCTTTTGCAGAGGCAATCCATTCTGAAATTAGCGACCTTTACAATTCACTAAAGGTAAGCATAGAACAATCTAATCTTTCAACGGCTTCTGGAATAAACTTAGATATGATTGGCACCCTGTACAACGTACAACGTAGAACAATATCTGCTGAATTAGTGCCAGAAAGAGTTACTGGAAATATAGAATTTTATTTAAATACAACTCACAGCTCTACAGTAACCATTCCAAAAGGAACGCTTGTGTATAATGATACAACAGCATTTTCCTCAACTCAGTATCAGTATGAGTTAAATTCAGACGTTGTAATAGCGACAGGTAACACAAGAGCTTATGGGTCTGTTAAGGCAAAGTTTGCAGATAATAATGTGACTGCAGCTAGAAACACCCTAGTAAAGCATAATTTTATATCACCTCCAGGAATTATAGTTTACTGCAATAATCCAAAAGAAGTTTATAGCAGCATTAACTCAGAGTCTGACGATAACTATAGAAGAAGAATAGTTTCAGCCATCAGAGGTTCTGCATCAGGTACAGCAGAGTCGGTCAGATTTGCAGCTCTATCGGTTAAGGGTGTAAGGGATGTTAAGATAAGAGAAGCATCTTTGGGAGTTGGCACATGCGACATTGTGGTCATACCAGAAACGCAGGCTGGCATAACCACAATGAGTCAGTTGGTTTACGAAAAGATTAAGTCCGTAAAGCCAGTTGGTATTAACATGAATCTAAGAATAGCAACTAAAAAATTAGTGGATGTTTCTGCAACCCTAACCCTGAGAGAGGGAACAACAGGGGCGATTGCTAGAAGCGTAGAGAATCAATCAAGAATTTTCTTAAACAGATATTTAAACAGTTTGACAATTGGTGACTCAGTTTCAATATCAGAAATAGAAAGACAAATGAAGCTTTCTTCTGAATTGGTTATGTCTGTTACGGTTAGCAACATTAAAGTAGACAATAAAAATATACCCAATAAAGATTATAGACTATCTGACGATAAAAGTTACATGGCTGCTGGTACGCTTAGCCTATTCTCTGTTATAATGGGAGCGTAAACTAGTAGAAAAGGTGTAAATTAATGTCTGAACAAACTTATTCTGTTATCAGAAAGCAGATAGTAAAAGCAAAGAATATGACCCACGCTAGAATGGTAGCAGAAGGGTATGAAGATTTTCCTGGCGAAGTACTACACGATGATTGTGAAATTATTGAAACTCAAGTAGAAGAAGTATGGGACGAAGAAGAGCAAGATGCTCAAATCTTCCTAAATAGCCACGAAGCCACAGCCGCAGATCAGTCTATCTTTTTGAGATCTGAAAATAGGCGCTTGGCTAGAATAGCTGAAAAGAACAAGAACGTAAGAGATGAGGCCGTGTATGCCGTATATCAAGCTGCGTTCGACGCTTTCTCTTCGGTAGAAAGCGCTCCTATTAAGGCACCAACACTTAAGATGTTGCCAGGCGTTCCAGAAACAGCAGTGGCTGTATTTGCAGACTGGCAGTTGGGTAAAATAACTCCTGATTATAATTCAGAAGTTTTGGCAGAAAGAATAGAGCTCTATACTCAGAAATTGCTAGAGATAACAGAAATACAAAGAAAGCATCATCCTGTAAAGAATCTTCACGTATGGCTACTTGGAGACATCGTAGAGGGTGAGGAAATATTTCCAGGACAAGCCCATTTAATAGACTCAGGTCTTTATAGACAGGTTGGAGTTAATGGTCCGGCAATTTTAAGCAAGTTCTTTGACACCGTGCTACAGCACTTTGAGCACGTGCATGTTACTGGAGTCATAGGAAATCATGGTGCAGTGGGTGGACGCGCAAGAAAGCAGCACGATCCTGAAACAAATATGGACAGACTGCTTTATAAGTCAATGGAATTCTTTTATAAAGAGGGAAGACAAGAGCCAAGAATAACTTTTAATATTCCAGATGGAAAGGGCGAAAGGCATTGGTATGCCATAGACACCATCGGTAATTACAGTTCTTTGTTAATTCATGGTGACCAAATGCCTGCACCAGGACAGTATCATGGCTACTATAAGAGAGCAATGGGATGGAAAGATGGTGCAATCCCAGAGCACTTTGAAGATATATTTATGGGCCACTATCATCAGCAATTTAAAATGACCATAGGTAGCTCAATGCTCAGGGTCTCAGGTTCACCAGAAAGCTACAATACGTATGCTCAAGAGTACTTTTCCTCAATGAGTAGACCATGTCAGCATTTGATGTTCGTTCACCCTGAAAATGGAGTTACTTGCGAGTACAGTATTTGGCTAGATGCGGTTTAGGAGTTTAATAAATGAAAACCTATTTGTTAAGCTTTAACACTGGAGACTTCACCAAGAGTAATAATCTGTGGACCTCTGGTGTAATTGACCTTTATTCAAATAGGTTTTATAAAAACTTCTCATATACCAGGTCAGCAACTGGATTAAATTCCTTAGGTGATTATACCTATACTGGAAGTAGAATAATTGAAGGCGCAACACCAACAATAGAAGACGCCTATGCAGTTACTGATGCTGGTGAATTATATCTTGATCCAGCCGTAAGTCCTCATTTATATTTTTATTCAGATTCAGTTAGCGGTGACAGCTTTGTATTTGATCCAGATAGTGATTCAACGCCAATATTTACCGCTGATTTTGAAGAAGATTATCTCTATAGATTTATAGATACATCGTCTCGTATTGACATAAGAACTTTTAAAGGAGCTTTTTCTAGCTCTTTAAATAGTGTTGAATCAATTACTTTTGATCTAAACATATACGAATCAGACAGCGAAAATCGGACCATGGCTACTATCGGTAACAACCACTTCTAACGCTTTAGGTTCAATACTCTTATCAAAAGATGCAAAACGATACGCAAAATTTGAAGTAGTAGTAAATACAGAATTAGAAGTACTGACATCTTTAAGCTTCCTTCTTCTAATAGAAGTAGCAATATCTGAACCTTCTAATCCAATACTTTCACGAGCAGCAAAAAATGTTTTAGGAAGATTCCCTTCCTGGATGCATTTATATGAAGACTCAATGGATCAGGCTACACCTAGTTTATATGTACCAAAATCAACAGCTGGTAAATTTATAAATGCAGTTATTGGTGAAGATTTAGATAACTTTGATAGAGAAATAGATTTATTTAGAATTAACTCCTTTATAGAAAGAGCTGATGTTAATCAGCTGTCTTGGTTGTATTCTTCTACAAATATAACAAATGTATTTAATAAAGTATTATCCAATGGACTTATAGAGTTGGCTAGAATAGATAATCTTGTTGATTTTTATAAATCAAAACCAACTGATGATGTTTTTTATCATAACCCATTAAATAGAGAAATTCTAACAATAAAGCAGTATGGAAATCTTTCAATAAAGAGTGAAAATACTGGGATCTCAACAACTCTAAGTCAAACTCCTATATTGAAATATAACTGGTTTGATGAAATGGGTGCAAGAGTTGGTTTATTTAGATTGCATCTTGAGTCTAACGCTTCCTATAAAGAAAGAATTTTAGACGTATTCAAGAATCCAAATGGCGCTGACATAGAATCATTTAAGAAGGTTCTTAGAAGAGAACTAAATCTTTGGAAAGCTTTTGGTGTAGAGCCTTCATCTTCATACGTTGGGGCTACCCCAGAGGTGATGGAAATATCAGATCTTGAGTATTCCACCCCATACTTTACTGCAGATGGTAATCCAACTGATTTATTTAAAAAGTTAGTAGAAGACCTAAACGTTAGATATCCTACTAACTGGGGATACTTTAGGTTTGGGGACAGTATCTGGGATTATGCTGGAGAAAATAACGAAGGCGTTAATAGAATTCGTTCAAGATATTACGATGACGAAGTTGCTATTCCATACTATCAGCCAGGCGTTGGCGATTTAAGCGACGCTGGACTGTTCGTTACTAACTACGATGCAACTCCTCAGTTTTTTGAGACATCGATAGTTGCTAAAGGCAAAGTAAATGCTAGCACTTCTATAAAGTATGAGCCAGTAAAGCTTCAATATGAATATTATGGTTCATATGAGGTTACGGAATATGACAATCCAGCCGCTACAGTTAACCTAACGCTCGAATTTAGCGCCACTCCGCATGGTTCCTACGCTACACCAATAACATTTTTTGCACCAATAACATATTATCCAAAGAATAATTTTAGCCCTACACATTCTGCCTATCCGGAATATAATGCTGTAGAAATATTTGATACAGAAGGATATATTTCTTCAAAGTATGCGCTAAAAGAAAAGCAAACATTATCTGGATATAGAAATACAAGAAGTTCAATTAATACATCTAGATTAGAAATATCTAAAATAGAAAATATTGTTCTTAAAAATGGATTATGGAATGGTTCTACCTACGCAACACCTAACTCTGATAATTTTGAAGCAAAGTTTTCTCATAGGACTGCTAACTTAACAAGCAGTGGAACTTTGTTATCAGCAACGCCAAACTTTGCTCAAAGTACTCAGCTTCAGATTCTTTCAAAGTTGTATAATCCAGTTCAAAAAACTAAATATACAACTCCGCAAAAATCAGAAATAATAATTAATGACGTTGCTACGCCACCGGCTGATTATGCAATTGACCATGACAGAATTATCTCTAATATAATAATGCCAGTTGGTGCAACTCCAAAACAGATTTTTATCAATAACTTAAAACCAACAGACGCAGACTTAGATTATCTTGATGATGGTTCGGCTTTTTCTGGATATGGTGGTGTTTCTTATTACCTAGAAACAGATAGGCAAGTATACATTCCGTCTTCTCCTAATATTACATTAGAATTTAATAGCTCAAATCTTGCTACACCTAGCTCGAACAGTCAAGTTGGCGCAACTACAGTAAATGGTTCTGCAGCAACCGCCTCGTATTATTTTACTCAACTACAGTATCCATATACAAGCACTCCAAACTCTCTTAAGATTTCAACTCAGGATGGTTCAATCTATCCATTTGAAATAGTTAATTGGGATCCGTTTGAGCTAACACACGCATCTCCTATCTCGGGATACGTTGATGAATATGGCGTTATTAGTTATAATGTATTGAATGGCGAATATGTTCCAGGAAAAAACTCTAACTATATCTCAATTCCAGAATTAACTAGAGAAGGTTTTGGATTATCTGGTTCTGAAAAGTTTGAGTATTTCTTTGAAACAATTGAAGTTTTAGATCCAGAATCTGTAAACGTATCAGTTTGGTCAGAACAAAAAATAGTTAATCCATTCCTGAACAGAACATACGTTTTAAATGCAGATTCTATATCTAGCATTTACCAAGACATTAATTACACCACAAAGAGTTTAAACTATCCAGATAATTCAATATCTGAATCATATGATTTAGAAAGAAATACTACAGTATTTAATAATTTCATAGTTAGAGGAAAGCTCTACGATGCTAAGCTAGATGCGAGAATTAACACTGGTTGGATTCATTTAGATAAAAATGAATATTATGTCTACGCTAAACCAGTTACTGAAACTCAAACTGGAGTATTAAAAGAAATAACATTAAACAACACACCTAGACAAGGTGCTCCAGTTATCGTAAATGTTTCTTTGGTTGGTTCTGCAACTCCAGAAGTCTATACAGAGGTTGGATTTCCAGATGAGTCTTCTCCAAGGCATTTTGGATTTTACAATACAGAAGTTCTTCAACCAAGGTTCGATAACAGTTTTTATCTTGGTTATGAAAATGTTTATAGTCTTTCTATTACAGATGGTTATACTGGCGAACTTTTGTTTAGCGATCTTTCAACAAGTGATTCATTTATTAAATTAAATAAATCGATATATGAATTTAAAAAAGACAGAGACTATTATATAAAATATAAAGTTCTTAACTCTTATTACATAGACAATGTTGTTGACGAATCTTCTTATTATTCAAAGATAGTTTTTGACGCTACGCCAAACGCTACAATGAATTATGAAATCGTATACGAGTCTTCGATATATGAAGACTCAACACCTATAGATTTAAATTTTGGACAAACAAGTTCACTCCTGGACAAAGGTTATGTAATTGCATCAAATGCAACGTATGACTTTGATAGAATCAAGGTAGTTGTTTCGCCAGGTTATATTTTGGATGATGGAAATGATTATATAACTATAAGCATAATTTCTTTAGACACTGAAGGAAATCCTAAACCATATCAGAGCTTTACTCTTTATTCCCTATATCATAGTCTAACTTTTGATAGTCCTATTATAACCACTGATGATGAAGGATTTGCTTCTGTAAACGCAGTTTATGATTATGGCTATATTACCCATAAAAACAAGGCTATGATTGCAATTAATGGAGCAGTATATCCAAGCAATCCATTTGCGCACCCTGATAGCGATAATGCTGGGTTTGGTCAGGGTGAGTGGATTTCAGTGTATTCTTCTAGAGTCGAAGATTCAACATTATTAGCATCTGCAAATCCAGATATCATAAATGCCGACGGAGTATCGTCTACGACAATATCTGGAATACTAACAATCAACAATGCTCCGAGTGAAAACAGTGTAGTTTATTGGAGAAAATCTAGAGATTTATACTCAGCTTTAAATAGCGTATCATACAGTAATTCAGTTTCCACTCCAGACAAAGATAGTGTTTCGGGTATCGTTTACGCAGACAGTAATGGAAAATTTGAAATAGGTCCAATACCCTCTCAGGATAGAGCTACACCAGGATATTGGTTTATGGCTGTTGATTCTGAGTTAAGTTCAACTCCGTCTTTAAACCCAAATACATTAGTTGGCGATGTATTATTCTGGTATGAATCCTACGATAACGTAGATATTAATTTTGTACCTGGACTAAAGATACCTGATATAATTAATTATGATATCAATAAATCATTGGATATATATTCAACTCCAACCTTTAGAATCAGTTACTATAATGAGAACATAGTAGAAAATACTGAATCAACTCCTAGGTGGACACCACCGCAATGGCTGCCAATTCCAAGATACGAGCAGTATCAAGCTGGTTATTTTGGTGCTACTCCATATGTTGTTTCAGATTATTCTAACTTAATAAAAGATTATGAGGATTAATTGTGGATAAATTTAATTTAAATATTGACAATAGCAGTCAAAAAAAGATAAGAAAAGTAAACAATTTACCATTAGATGACTCCTCAACTGCTCTAGCTTGGTTCGATTCAAAACCAGTAACTCCAGCAAATAATATTTCAGTAACTGATCTTTCTAATTTTATTCCAGAAAATTCTTACTCCTCAAATATAAACGCCTCAAACAGATCTGCAAAAAATAAAGTCGTATTTGCTAACGAGCTAGGAATACTGGAGGATTCAGACGGTAATACAGTATTTGATTCAGACGATATTAGCGTAAGCGATATATTTTTAAATGCACCAGCCCTAGATAAAAAATACTATATCGGAGATATTCAAAAGAATGGCTTCGTGCATTCGTTTTATGTTTCTAGATACTATACGCTTTTGCCAAGAAGTTCGTATGCATATGATGGATTTGATGATTTCTTACCAGAAGCAAGTTATCCAAAGTCAATTAAGGTTATTGACAAAAATGGATTTGAATACATAGATCAATCTACTGGTCTAAAAAAATATCGAATATTAATTGAGCATTTAGATTTACCAGTTTATTCGGATAGGTCAAATGTTCCTTCGAAAATAATAGTTTTATTTGATACTCCATCTCCAGTAGATCTCTCATTGGTATACGACAAAGTTGTTCTTTCTGCAACAGAATCAATATCATCGACAGTTCCTCAATATAAAGAAAACATCAATACTGTTAGTATATTTAACAGAGTCGGAGAAGAATCAATTGTCGTTGATAATTCTTCGAGATCAAAAAAAATATATAGCAAAAAATCTATTACTGCAAAAAACAATATAATAAATAGCACAAATGCTAAAGCAGAGGGCTTTGAAGTTTTTGTTCCTAAAAAAGCTTTATCAGACAATAGAACTTATGAATCTTTTAACTGGAGATTGATAACTCAGGTTAAAAGATCAGTTGACGTTTCATCTATAAACAATGGTGAAGAAATAGATTCAGAAGGTTTAATAAAACAAAAAGTAATTAATTGCGCTGTACTTTCAACAACAGCACAAATTGCTGGAATGCAACAGTCCAATGATTATGGTGCAGCTAATCCATATGTTTTCTTAAGATTAGAACAGTCACCGTTTAACGTATCTAAGTATACGTATACGAATCCACTGTCAGCTTCTTCTGATACCTACGGGAAAAATCAAGCCATGTACTGGTTGTTGAATATTGATACGGTTACAGACGATCAATTGTCCTTGTACGACATAGTCACTTGGACTCCAAGCTCTCCAATAACCATAGATCAAGGTTTAAAGTTAAAGAAATACATGGAGTTGACTCAGGGAACATTGGTGTTAGATCTATCAAAGGTTTCTTCTGGCGCAGAAGTAATAGATCCAGCTTTGTCAATCAGCACTGAAGAATACTCATTAGATACATGGACTTATAATTCAGAAAACATTTTTGTTAATGAAAATAAAACAAATGCTTGGCCGATTAATTCAAGTGTGTTTGAAAGACTAACTGTAAATAATGTTAATTATGATGTATATTCTATATTTGGAAGAAATAATTTATCAGATCTTACAACTAAAAAAACAGTAAAAGAATTTACTGGAAATATATCAAGCGCTAACACTGTATTAAGCAATTCGAGAGGTAAGCCAATATTTACCAGCTTGCAGTTTGTCCCCGTTGCTGACTCACTGTCAAAGGGATCACTGTTGGCCACGACTACACAAATGCTTAAATACTGCAATGACATATATCAGCCATCTTCTATATTTGATATAGCAACAAGCAATAATGGCCCTACTAATTTAGTTCAGTCTACGTTTATTGCTGTAGCAGCAATAGAGGGGCCAATGAAACTGTTGTATAACGCATGTTCTGTAGCGCTATTAAATAGAATATTTTCAAATAAAATTAAAGATATAAGATCATCAATGTATTATCAAGTTTCTGATTGGAATTCTTCTTATGTGTTAAATGGAGATGTCTTATTGGAAGACGAGAAAAAAGAAGTATATTCTCTTATTAAAGTAGGAAATGAAAATGCTGTTGGAACTTCTAAATATGCAAGAAACTTAATTCCAAACAATTCGTCAGTGTTAGAGTTTTATAAAAAATCTATTTATGATTTTCTTTCTGATCAACATAGTATTTCCTTACAGGAAATTGATTCTAGTAATTTAGAATTCTACATAGAAATAACAAATGATGATGTTGAAGTGGCTAATGCAACCCTAGTAAAGGGTCCAGGTGTTGTATTGGCTCAGGTGACTGGTAATGGTAGTGACATACCAACATCTTATAAATTGTTTAAGGTGGACAGCAATAGTATTACCGCTCCAATATACGCATATACAAATTCTCCATCAGCTCAATTTACTATACCTGGAGCATTTGGTCCTTATGTTATAAGGGAAAGATTATATAGATCATCGAATAAAGAAATAAATGATAGAATTTCTGGTTTAATTTCTTCATCTAATAGCTATAAAAATTATACATTTAATTTTTCTATTTTTAATTCATATAATCAATCAAGTGAGTCAGCTCTAAGCTTTAATGCAAGTTGGTCAGCAGTAATGGCTGCAGAATATACTGCAACATTATCAAGACAAGCAAGATATGAAGATGTTTTCCCACCCGGTTCTAGACAATTAGAAGACGACGTCGCGCTAACTGCTATATTTGAAACTAGTGCAGCGTTTTCAGGAGCAGATAGAATTGATTCTTATCCAGCTTTTCAGGGAGGAATAGATGGTCGAGATCCAGTCAATAACTTCTTATACACTGGAGACATTCAAGCTGGAAATATAATTGGAGCATACGGCGTAGGTAAACCAGGAATGCTTGTTGAGTATATTAAGTATATACAGATAAGCATGAGAGAAGCTGGAATACTGGTTGCTGGAAAACTTCCAGAATTAAGTGGGAAGTTTGAAGCAAATACGAGAACTGCTGTTTTAGCTTTTCAAACATCAACCAACGCAAGAAAAAAATCTGGAATAGTCGATAGTGAAACTAAAGCATTAATTGCAATTAATATTTGGAAGTCTATAAAAAATTCAGATCCAGCTCGCTACAATTCAATAATAGCTAGATTGCAGACAGGCAATCCAACAGTTATTAAATACATTACAGCAGCAGCAGATGCAATAGAATTATCTGATCTTCCTAATCGAGATTGGAATTACAGAAAAGTAACATCTACTGGTGAATCTGGTCCTAATAGGTTAATAGATTCAATATTTTTAGCGGTTCCATTTAACTTAATTCCATTCAATGGAGTAACGCAACAGGATTTAAAGAACCAAGTTCTTAAATCAGTAAAAGTTTATCCTGGAACATTTGCTGGCGCACCAAACTACAAGGGAATAGCTCTTAAATCCGCCAGAGTTTATTCTGGCCCAGATATGGCTGGCCGACAAGACGTTAAAGGTCCTGCAGACTACACCACAAGTCCGTTTACGATTGAGGTAAACAAGCCCATGGCAGAGTGTATGTTCTTTGCTTTTCAATTTAACGGTGGCTCACTAGGTGGAAAATTTGGAGCGTTTGCTGAAGGTTATTCTTTAGCTAAAGTAGAATTTGAAATTGGCTGGACGATAGATAAATTCAATGCTGAAACAATAGTTGAAAGTGGTTATAGGTTAGATACGATTACTGCACCAGTAGAAATAAAGTTTAATGTAGCTGGATCGGTTAATGGAATATCACCGAATAAAGCTGAAGTTATAGATCTAAATGGCGTTAAGTCAACCAAGTATGCAACAACTCCAGTTTCAATAACCTACCCTACGTGGTCTGGAGAAAAAACTTTAGACCTATCAAATACTACAATTAATTTTAGTAGCACTTCGTACAGTCCTCCATTTACTCCTTACTCAGATTCTAATTTAGAACCTCAATATAAGGATGAGTCTATATCAATAAACTTAACACAGGCAAAGACTGTTTCAATAGATTCAAATACTTTTGCAACCGCAAACGTTGTTTCTTCAACAGGAAATCCAGTAAGTAGTTCTAACTTAAATCTAAGCATTTCTTCTAATAGATTAGTTTTTGAAACATCATCTCTTATATATGAAAATTCAAATACAATTAAGAGTAGTGAAAAACTTTTAAATAATTATTGGTTAATGAAAACAGACGGTTCAATAATAAAGTCTGCAAAAAATTCAATTTCCGTTTTAGATGGTTTAGTTTTGTTAACTCAACCAAGCTTAGATCCGGATAAAGTTGGTAAACCATATGGTATAACCCTTCAGTCTTTTGTTCAAGGTTTGCCTGACGGACAAGAAATAAATATAGATTATGGTTCTTTTATATTAATAAATAATTCTAGAGATAATGGTGGTCTTATCTATGGATTTTATGATAAGAATAAAAAAGAATTCTTAGGAACAAATTTATATTATATTGATTACATATCAAGAGGGCCAGATAATCTCTACATTGCCGCACTAGCTACCGACGCAGACGGTAATCTTGGAAGTGGAACAGATTTCTTTGGGCCAAAGACTACTGGTAAAATAGTACCTTCTTCTATACCGGTAAAAATGGCATGTCCTATATACAATGTTGAGTATGTTCCATCGTCAAGAATTGGGATATCTTCTATCCCGCCAAACCTTTCTAAGCTTCAGCAATGGCCACTATATATAACATCTGGATCCTTTACTAAAGATATATACATAAATCCAGCTTATGGTTGGACTTCGTGGGCCGAAAAATATACAGGAAAAGTATTAAGGGCCACATACTCAACTCTAAATATGAGTAATGTAATTTGGTCTCAGGTTGCTGGAAAACCATACATTACGGTAATAAACGAAACCCCAATAGTATTATCATCTAAGAGATATCAGTTAACGCAAGTTCCGGTGGCTACGTTTTCTGAGCCTTCAATAATGGAATCTGGATCAGTGGTAAATTGGGTTGATTTTGAAACAAGAGAATCTATTGATTCAGAATGGACTCCAGTAGATTCAAATCTCATAAGAAATATAAACTGCCAAACCGGAGTAGTTGACTTTATTACTGCAATTACAAGCAATCCAGATTTAATAAGAGTAAGCTACACCGCTAAGTCAAATGGTATTCCATTAAAACAAATAAACGGAAGGATTATTCCAATAAATCCTTTCCTCAATAAAAATACAGTAGAAACAGAAAAGCCTTTACACATATACATAAAGCCTACTAGAATAGAAGTTAGAAGCTCTAGCAAAGATGGCTATGTTTGGGATTATGTCAGCGACTATATATATGATTCTCCAATAGATTTTACCTACAATACTGCCATTTTCGATCCATACAATAGCGTTAACTATGATCCATTCTCCCTTCAAATAGGATTAGTTCATGTGTTAAATTCTGTAGATATTAAGGATCTAGCCATTGAAGATCTAAGACTAAAAGGTGGAGGATTAAAGGCTACTATGGGTAAAACCATAGACGTTCAATCATATGGATCACTTGATATAAACAAGGTATTCAAAGAAGTAAAAGAAGCATCATCATTCTGGGACGTCTATCCTCCAGAACAGCAAGCATATTCTAAGGGCGGTTTCGTTATTATTAAGATGCCAAAAGAAGTATTAGATAATTTTACTAGTGAAGCAGAATTGTATAGTATAATAAGTAAGAATATAACAGCAGGTGTAGCTTATAAGATTCAGGATATGGACGGAAATGATTGGGGTGTATTATAATGATTAATTTTCTTCCTAGTATAATTAAAACTTTTTCTGATAACTCACAACAAAGTGTTGGATATTTAATTAAAAGTATTAAAGCTGATAAATCTCAGGTTTCAGAATTAGTAAAGAGTCTTTCTAATTTTTCAGTAGGAGCAGACTTTGCCCCTACTCTAATGAGATCTAGAGCAATTATAGAATCTGAATTTTTTGTTGACATTTTTAGAGATGTGCAAATAAGATTTGATAGATACTTTTCGGCATCTAATTCGATTAGCGTATCGTTAAATTCAATGATTGAAGTCATGTCATCCCAGGTAGCTAAAGTGGAAAAAAATATTTCTCTTCTAGAAAACTATATTAATAATTATGATTTTATCTCAGGTAAAGACGATCTTTATAACGATTCATACATAGAAAATTTTGATGACTTTTTAAAATCAAATACATATGATGTTTCTCCAGTTCCATTTATAGACAGAGGCGGACCTAGTTTCGATGAAAATGGAAATGGATTTATCGATCCAGTTGTTTCAAAGTTTAAAATAGGTAATGGGATTGATTTTATTAATACAATAGGTTATATAAAATCAGTAGATTATGAAACAAATTATAACCAATATATTTCTTCAATAACAGATTATCAATCTTTGTTTAATGAAAAGCAGTCGAACGTATGGAATATATCAGTTCAATCGCCAACAATATTAACTTCTATTCCACCGTCTTTTTCTCAAAATATAGATTATGACTATTCATACATAGTCGGTGCTAAAACAGTAGTAACGATAAACTTCATAAAAGAGATTGAAATGGATTTAATTAGAATTAATCCAAACGAATATGATGGGCTGCAACTAATGCAGGTGGTTGTGGAATCAGCCAATATAGCAGAAAGAATCTATTCAAGCAATTCTAATGTTCCAAGTTCTGGTTATCAAAAAAAGAAACTTCTCTTATCCCCAATAAAAATAAATTCCGTATTAGACATAGGCTTTCCTTTAGATAAGGTAAAAAGCATTACGCTAATATTTAATCAAAGTACCTATAAGAAAAATACCACTTCACCAACTTCAGATGAAGTATCGTCAAGATTGATTCACGAATTATTGAACGGTATACGCCAACGCAAAAAGAATTCTCACAGCAAACTACAAGATATAGTTCTAGAATACTTTAGAAAGTTTACTTCGATAGATGAAGCTAAGAGAAACTCGTACGCATACACCGATTACTACACATACAAATACCCGACTAGCAAGATTGACTCCCAGTTATTTATGCACGAGAATAACAACTCGGTATCCCTGGATCAGGAAGATCGTTTGTCGTCTAGTAATCATCTTTCTATAATGGTTAAAAATATAGTATCTCAAACGTTGGGGGACAGATTTAAACTATTTAATGATTCATTATTTGTGGACAATAATATAAATAATAGAGGCGGATTCCTCAGTAAGGTTGGGAACTCTCCAAGTGTTCTTAGTAAGAATTCAAACTCATTAGATAAGAACCTGATAAGTTTTGAGGATAATGCGATTATGTCAGGGTCCAATATTCACTCTACAAACATGCTAAGAAATAAAAATCAAAATGTAGATAACTATATGTATTCTTTTTCCTTAAAGGGAATACAATTTGGAAAGACAAGACAAATTGCAAACTCAACTAACTCCTTATCAACAAGTAAAGCTTGTTTTATAAGTTCTAAAATTCCAATTGACGGAAATCCATTAGCTGTCAAAGCTAAGCTAAATTTAGAAGATGTTAACGAGAGTAAAGCTCTTCCAGATTTTGATCTTAAAGAAGCAAATTCTTATGAATTGTCAATTTCAGTAAAAGAAAATCCAATTTCAGAAAACGATTGGATACCAATTATTTCTTATGATAGCAATGAAATTAATTCTGAGTTTTTGTTTTTTGATCAGATAAGCAAGACCGCATCTTTAAGATTCTTTCCAGTTGAAACTTCTATAAAATTATATTCAAATCAAAAATTGATTCCAGAAAGTCAATATACTGTAAATAAATTTAATAGATCAATTTACATAAGTTCTTTTGATCCAAAGAATAATTACATAGTTAGCTATACGGCAGATAGCACTAATTTTACTCAGAATTATATAGACATATCTACGCTATTGGTAAATAATCCAACTTTATCAGCATATTCCAATGATAAAAACGGTGAGTATTTTGATAGAACTGGATCAAATAATAGTGTTAAATTAGTCAATCAACCATACATAAACTATGATAAGCTTAAAAAGGCTTCCTATAGCCAAAGAGGTGGTACTATTAACACCATAGAGTACACTGGCTATACCCCAGTTGCCGTAAAGTTCTCCGATGGTTCATATGCCACAAATCTTACCAATTATAAGTTGGGCAGTTTTGAAAAGGGTGAGTTTTATGATACTCAAGAAGTTTTATTCTTTCACAACGGAAAGAATATTATCTTTAATAAAGCCATTACTCAACCATTTAATGTTATTTATGACTACTTAAATAGTCAGATAAGATTTAGATTAATTATAAGAAATAATTTTAATAATTATTTTTCATCTGGATCGGTAGATAATGTTATACTTAAGTTTAAAACAAAAAACTCTGACCATATGGCAAATAATCTTTTAAGATTGGGATAAAAATGGCTCAACTATCTACAAACACAGTATTCTATGATCAACTGATAAAAAAGGTTCAGGCCTTTTTAAGAAAATATACCAAAAATACTGTTAGCTCATATGAAGATATGTCAGAAGAATTCCACGCACTTATAACTGAAATTAATAAATACTCTACTGATCCAATAGCAAAGTATAATCAGGTGATAAAGGGTGAGCCACCATCGTCTGAAAAGTTTAATAAGTTTATTTCAGAAGTAGCAGACGATTTAAACATTATAGCCAAGCAGCTTGACTACCAGAGTGCACAACTAGTTTCTTTGTATAATCTATTTAATTCTGAAATAGAAAAAGAAAATCAATTTGCTAATAGAATTAAATCAAAAGTAAGAATACTCCAAGCGTATTCAGAAGCTCCTAGCGAAGACTTATATTACTTTGGTGACTCATTTGAAAATATGGATTTTATAGATATAGAAAAAATACCAAAAAATCTAATTGCCTCAGTTAGAAATGGCAATGCGTCGCTTCCAGTGATTGATACAAATTCATGGAGTGTTAGATCGATCTCAGTTGACGAAAGTGAATCCAATGGATTCATTGGAAATAATCATACGGTCTACGCAAAAGAAAACGTAGATTCAAACTACCGTTATCTTTTTCAGGATAACAACTCCGTTGGTCTCTTACAGAATGTAACCGATTCTAACCCTTTGACTTATTTTGAATACGAAGGAATATATGTAGATCCAGTTCAGAAGAACAGAAACGCAGCAAAGGATTTTGAGTTTACATATTCTTCTAAAGTTTCAACGGATGGAAAAACAAATACTATTTACAAAAATTGGTCAGAAAAACCTCTCAATGAACCGCTTAAGCTAACGCTAAAATTAAAAGCAGATTCCTCAAAGAAAACAAATTCCATATCTATAATTCCTTATTTTGGGCAAAGCCGGTTCACCATATGCTGAACTGAAAGTTTCTTCTATAACTGCGGTTTCTAAATTAACAAACCAAACTGTTGAACTATTAAGCTCTCCAGCTTATATAGGTTCTAATTTTATACCTCAAAATATTGAATCTAAGAAAAATTATTACTACAATAAAGCTGTAATTTATTTTAACGAAATAGTTACATCTGAAATAACTGTTCACCTAGAACAATCAGATTATTCGGATGTAACGATACAGCATATGTATTGGAAGCCATATTCAAACACTGGCTCCCTTACCCCATTAAACACTCAGAGTAGATTCGATCCAGCATCGTTTAATGCTCTTGGTTTTCAAGATGTGCAATTCAATTACTCTGATTTAGTTCCAAGTATTTTGCGCCCTAATGTATCAAAAGATCAGTCTAGTCTTGTGACAAAAAAAATTAACGTTACCTATAAGGAATCTTTAAAAGTAGAAAGGTATGTAGTTACATTTAAGAGATTAAACTCTTCTGCAACTCCATCACTTCAAAAATACTATTATGTGAACCCAGCAATAGCCTATCAGACTTTAGCTAAACAACAGGAATTGGCAGCTGTGTCTGATATTAATTTAGCTTTTCAATATGAAAGCTTAGTTTCAGCAGAAACAGCAAAAACATACATACAACAAAAAATATCAAACGCTGAATGGTCTAGTTCAAATTTTCAAGACTTAACAGTAGAAACAATAAAGTCAGATTTATCGCCTAAGTATTCAACAGCGTCGATCCTACTTCAGAGAAATTTTGAAATTTATCCAGCAAAAAGATTTACAATAGGTCTTAGGTCTATAGATGTAAATTACAGCGTTTATGCGCAAAAAGCGCAGTTAATATCTAAGCCATTTGTCTTTGGTTATAACGTAAAAAACCTAACGATATCTGCCGATACTGCATTTAACCTTCAAAATGCTAATTCAAATATAAGCTATATAAAATATTACATTTCTGTAGATGATGGTAAAAAATGGATACAAATATCTCCAATAGAAAATCCATTTAATGGAGTTCCAGAAATATTATCATTTAATGAAAACGTAGAAAGCTTTGGTCAGATAAAGGGAGTTTCATATTTAAACTTTCCTGACGTACCAGTCGATACAAAATCGATAAGGATAAAGATTGAAATAGAAAAACCAAGATATGAAAACACTACGCCAGTTATTTACTCATATCAAATAGCCGGAAGAGTTGAACAATTATGACAATAAGCAATATTCAAAAAGAAAAATTTTTAAGCACTCTGTATAAGAGCTTATATGCTGGTGGCAATAAACCAAATGAGCAAGAGATACTCGAGTTTTTTTCTAAGTATTTTTCCAGGTATCAACCAGGAGAACCACTAGACATTAATGCTCAGCTGTTTAGGCAGATGGCATTTGGTCAGGTTGAAGTGTTTAACCAAAAGATGTTACATACTCTATTTAATATAGAAGTCTTATATGATTCTATATTTGAAAATTCTGACGATTTGATGACCGTAGCAACTGCTTTAAATAAAAGATTAAATAATCTAAAATCTAAAAGAATGGCACTAGAAAACAGGGTAGATGATTTAATTTTTGCTAATCAAAACTCAGAGGGTTACTACGCAGCATATTCCGACAACTTTGCATCAACGAGTGGGTCAGATTTGAATTACACTTCAGCTTTTGTGGACACGGTTAATGGAAAAGTTTCACTACCAACATTAAAGTCTTCAGTGTTTGACCTATTATCAACTAGCTCAATTGTAGCAAGCGCTCCAACATATTCTCTGAGCTTTAATAAGACACAAATAGATTTAAACAAGAAGTTTTCGGATGATTCTTTCTTTGGATCTGTATTTGATGGTTTGGAAAATACTGAATGGCAAAATATATTTTACTTTGACACGATAGGTCTAGTAAGTTTTTCGATTAATTTACCAATAGCAAGAAATGTTATTCTTTCAAAAATAGAAGGAAGACTAAACACTATTTCGCCAACTGATATTTATGTAAAAGTAAACTATACAGATGCTAATAAAACTTCAGAAGTCATGAGTAAGAAATCTACTAAAGATTATGATAGGTTTTCTTTTAGCTTTGATCCAGGAAATGTTGGATCAATAGATGTCTTTTTTGTTAAGACGGAACCAGATCTAATAGAAGAAAATAGAACCAATAGATACGGCTATAGATATGGAATTAGAGATATTTCAATTAGTGGTCAATATTATGATAAGTCAGCCTCATTCGTTTCTGCTCCAATATCATTAAATTCAAACGACAACAGCAACTTGGTAATAGATGCTGTTTCGGTGGATGTTGGAGAAAATTTACAAGATGGTTCTATTAACTATTTTATAGCAGAAGATAATGAATCAGCTCAATCGATATCTGATTTTTCTTGGATTCCAATTTCTCCAGAACAAAGTGTTCAAAATTCTTTTTCTACAACAGTTAACTTTAGTGGTTCTTCTTTAAAGTCAAAAAAGATATTAATTGATGCAGAAAATTCTACAAACTCATTAAAGAAAATACCTCTAGTTTCAAAAACTGTTTCTAAAAATTTAAACGAACAAAATCCAACAGTTGATCTGTATCCAAATCAAACAATATACAGAATAGCTAAACTAGATCAATTGGATAATCCTGTTAGCTCTTATCTTTTGGACGGCATAAATTCAGTTTCCGGTAGTTATATAAATTATCAGAATAGTATTTATAATGAAAATGATTCTTTGGCTACTTGGGGAAATATATTGTCTGGAAAATCAAGCGTTAGACAAATATTCTCTATACCGTCTTATGAAATTTCTAATAATTCTATATTCTTTTCAGGGCCAAACTTAAAATCAATTAGCGTTTTATTAGAAACAAAAATATTCTGCGCTAATGACATTACGATCAGGCATTTATTAGTAAAGAATGATAGCGTTTCAAAGAGCTGGGATGTTGCAGTCTACCTAAATGGTAGGCCGTCAGCTGTCCCATCTGGTGTAACTTCAGAATTAATTGAATGGAATTTCAAAGCGGGTATCAATACACTGAAAGTAGCTATAGACATAAAAGATAGTGCAAATGGTTCTATTAGTTTAATGGATTCTAAATCGCTACTAGATTATGGTTTGGTATATAGCCAGTACTACGGATATGTGGATCCAATAGAATTCAAAAGTAATAGATCAGTTTATGACAAGGTTTTTACTATAGAAAATTTCTTTGGAAATAAAGAAATACTATGTAGAGACAATATCAGCAATAACTCAAGATTGTTCTTCTACTCAAATAATCCAAATCCAGTAACAGCCTTAAGGTTTAGGGCTGATATGGCTAGAGGTAGAAACCCTTTGTCTTCTCCAAATATTGATTATTTTAAATTAAAGTTTAAGAACTCAGAAAATTACTCTGATATATCAGCAGGTGAATTATCCTCTAATAATTCAACAACAAGTGAATATTAAACTTTACTATATAAACTAGGAGACACACATGCCGATAAGTTACTTAGATCCAAATAGTAAAAAAATAATTAGAGAACCTTTAACCAAAAGGTTCAGATCTTTTTATAGATCTCCAAGAAAAAGTGGTCAAGAAAATCTTTTTAATCAAAAAATATTCATGGATATGAATAGAGTTTATTTAGAATTGGAACTTCTTGACACAGCCATTCTTGACAAGGTAAAGATTTTTTTAGGAGCTGAAAAAGATGAAACTCATGAAATCAGAACTGTCCTAGATGAAGTAACTGGCGAAGAATACTACGGTAGAGTCTATGATCTTTCTGCTGATTCAATATCCATGTACAATTACACTGCGGATGATACAATAGATTATCTAGAAACTACGGATACAATCGGTGGAAGTTTGTCAAGATTATTTTATAAAATTAATAAATTAGAAAAACAGACTGGATAATTAAATAAAATGTCAGATTACCTAAACACAGAAAATAACACAATACAGTACAACGGTCCTGTAAATAGCACTGACTTTAATATGAGAGTCGAACAAAATTATCAAGATTTAGTTCATCTCTATAATAGATCCGGCGTGTTGGATCAAAAATTAAACCAAGCCTTTGAGAGAGTGCTGAAGGATCATTTATTTATCTCTAGAGCTATAGCAGACCTAGAAGACAGAATGAAGGCGATTGAATACAATACCGATTCTGCCTATAAAAAACTTTCTATATATAGCTATTCCCAAATAGATGTAGCCAGCTTTGTCAGCGATGCACAATTCGCTCTCTCAAGTTCTGAGGCGCTCAGTTTTGATCACGTATATAACTTAATTACCCTGCCTAAAGTTGATGGTTCTTCTTATTCTAAACTTAAGTTTTTTAGTGGGTTAGGTGAGCAAACAATTCCAGACCTTTTGGAAACAAAGATAAAAAATGACTTTGTTAGCGTTGACACACCCGGTGCCCTAGTGGACACTAGCCCAATGTTCCATGCTTTGTTGGATAGATCTGATAAGTTTTGGAAGCGAAATGTTATAGCTGATACAGCTTCGGCAGCCGGTGCTCAAATGTTTGCCTACTACAAAGTACCTAATGCTTACTCAGGATCGGATACGTCAAACTACGTTTCAATGTCTCCGTATCCATTATTTGGAGTAGACATTCTTTCTATAGAATATACTACAAAGGTCGAGCCAACCCTAGAAGAGTCAGATGGTTGGACACCACTAAACTTTAACAGGCTATACGATAGTGAGTCTGATGCAATAGGTAGAGTTCCTCCAGGTGGTTGGTCAATAGCTGGTTCTGATGCAATTCTTAACGCTGGACCGATAGGATTCTACTTCCCTCCAGTAAAAATTACTGCAATTAGAATAAACATGAGACAAAGAAATTACATTTTAGAGAATGGTAAATACGTCTATACATACGGTTTAGCTGATTTAGATGTAAGGTCACAAAGGTTCTTGGAAACTGGAAGAACAATAATTAAGTTTACTGCCCCTGAGGGAACATTAATCTATTCGGTAGATGAAGTGATACCTAAGATGTACAACGTTCCAGAAGAATTAATATCTACAGCTTTTAGCTATAGAGTTATCTGGAAAGACAGTGGAGTCTATACCCTTGACGAAGTTCCTGGGTCGTCTTCGGTCTGGATAGAGGTAACCTTAAATCAACTTGGAGATGGAACAGCTCCAGTTCTTTCTGATTTAATAGTCAATTATAGCTAATTTTAATAGTTAATAAGTGGCTATTTGATTTTACTATAAATACCACAATATTCTTTTAAGGAGACTATAAAATGGCAACTTACTACGTTGGCCCAAGGCCAGTACTCAAAGGTCGTTCAACCGCTGACATGGTGAACCCTTTTAAGGGTACAGCTGGAACCTACTCTTTTTATCCCCTCTTTGCACCAGGTCTTTTAACTGGAGCTCCAGATAACAACCATGTTCCTGGAACTGGTTACCATCCAGGTAATGTTCTTCTATCACAGTTATTCACTGGTTCTACCCTGTACGCAGGAACAACCCCATTAGCTGGAACATTCGCAGATGGAACTACAACATTTGGTGGAATGAGATTCCGTCCAAGTGAATACAAAGGTCTTACAACCACTAAAGCATTAGATGGCGGTCACGCAAAGCGTACAACCGACTACAGTTTATATAGCAACTATATTTTTGACGGTGTTACGTCAGCAGAAGCATTTGCTAACTTAGGTCATGCAGAGCGCACAACTGCCTACAGTCTCTACAATAACTACATCTTTGACGGTGTTACTTCAGCAGAGGTAATGCCAGCTGGTTATGGACAAGCAAACACAGCTAGTGATTATGGTCGTAACAAAGTTGGTGAGTACAAGGGTGTACCATCGGCAAGAGCTCTCTAATAAAAAAAAGGAGGCACTAAATGCCAGATCAGAAATTGATTAAGGATGTAGTCGAAAGAGCACTTTGGACTGCAGCGCAAACATTCATTGCTGTTTATACAGTTGGTGGAATTGATCAAGCTAAGGCAGCAGCAACAGCTGCAGCTGCAGCAGGACTCAGCGTCATCAAAGGTTTTGCAGCTACAAAAATTGGAGATAAAAACTCCGCAGCATCCTTGAAATAACTAGTTAAATACAACATAAAAAAATCCTAACTGATATACTTGTCAGTACGGAAACCGACGCATCTAATGAGCGTAAGATAGTTATCCCGCCCCAATCAGGGCGGGATAACTGTTTTAAAGGGTGTCTTATATAAGTTTTTGTAGTTTTGTCTAGAGTTAATAAGGATTATGAATGTTTTTAGATCAACTAAATACGGTAGTTAAAGATAAGGCTCTTCCATTAGATGTGGCTGAAAAGTATCTTAACCTATATATAGGTGAAGCAGACTGGAAGACTCATATATCAAAGTTGTGGATGAACTTTGAAAACAAGAATAAGAATTCTGACATTAGTAAAGAAGACATTAAGAGGGCAATATCTTGCACGATGTTATTGCCAACTATGGAGAAAACAAATATCCCTGATCCAGCGCATCTTATTTTATTTTGGTGCCCTACCTGGAATCAGTACAAAGAAAGAGATTGGTTTTCTTTATTTTTAGAAATAGTTAAGAAAGATTTATATATTCAAACTAATCAAAAGGAGTTACTATCGATTGGCATCATAGATCCAATTGATTATTCTCCACTAACTAGACAAAGTTTTAATTGGTTATATGGTCAAGCGGAACAAAATGGTGATTTGAACGAAAAGAATAAAGACATTGTAACCAAAAAGATGCAGAATTTAGTGAGAATATATGGTGGTGCAGTTATATCAAATATTTTTCAGAATCACAAGAATGTAATAGAAAAAGTTTTTAACTGGAGAAGTGGATATTTCTTCGAGAGAGAGATATACAACGTGTATAATTATGACCAGATAAAAAAGATTAAGAAAACAGAAATAGAAAAATTAAACCCTAAATACGTAAAGACTTTAGCATTAGTAAAATAAGGAGATAGTATGTCAGAAGAAATCGAAAACGGAAATCCAGATCTAACACCGATTGCCAATAAGCAGTCTTCTATGTTTTCATTTAAATTAAGTGATGATTTTATAGAATCTTATAGGTCTAAATTTGCACCATTTGGATACAGAGATGCAGGTGGAAACTCCGTTGGAGAGATTACATTTCTTCGTACTTACTCAAGATTGAAAGAAGACGGCACAAAAGAAACATGGTCTGACGTATGCGAAAGAGTAATTAACGGAATGTACTCTTTGCAAAAAGACCACTGCAAAAAAAATCGTTTACCTTGGAATGATGCAAGAGCACAAGCAAGCGCTAAAGAAGCCTTTGATAGATTATTTAACCTTAAGTGGACTCCTCCTGGTCGTGGTCTTTGGGCTATGGGTACAAACATCGTAAACATACAAAAGAATTCAGCAGCTCTGCAAAACTGCGCATTCGTTTCTACTGGAGAAATGAATAAGTTTAACCCAGCAAAACCATTCGCATTTCTTATGGAAGCATCGATGCTTGGTGTAGGTGTTGGTTTTGACGATAAGGGGGCAGATAAAGATTTTACTATCTATGAACCAAAGGAATCAACTACATATATAATTCCTGACACTAGAGAGGGTTGGGTGGAGTCAATGGCTCTTCTCTTGAACTCATATCTAAAAGAAAATCAACCTACATATCTTTTTGATTACTCGTTAATTCGTCCAAATGGTACGCCAATTAAAACATTTGGTGGTGTAGCTGCTGGTCATGAGCCATTAGAAAAACTTCATAATCATATAAGAAAAATGTTTACTGGACGCAAAGGCGATAAGCTAACTCGTGTAGACATAGCAGATATTGGAAACGTTATTGGAGTTTGTGTAGTCTCTGGAAACGTACGTCGTTCAGCTGAGTTGTTGATTGGTCGTTTAGATGATCAAGATTTCTTAAATCTGAAAAATTCAGATCGTTTTCCTGAGCGTAACTCATATGATTCATCTGCTCCAGGTTGGGGTTGGATGTCTAACAACTCTGTGGAAACAGCAGTTGGAGCAGACCTGTCAAGTATAGTGGAAGGTATTTCACTTAATGGTGAGCCTGGAGTTATCTGGATGGACATGTCACGTAAATATGGACGTCTGGCTGATCCACCAAACAACAAAGATCATAGAGTGGCTGGATACAACCCATGCGCTGAACAATCGTTGGAATCATATGAGTGTTGCACCTTGGTTGAAACATATCTTAATCGTCACGATAGTCTTGAGGATTATAAGCGTACGCTAAAGTTTGCATACCTCTATGCAAAGACAGTTACACTACTTCCTACGCACTGGGAAGAGACTAACGCAATCATGCAACGTAATCGTCGCATTGGTGCTTCAATGTCTGGTGTGGCTAACTTTGCTGACAGAGTTGGAGTACCAGCTCTTCGTGAATGGATGGACGAAGGATATAAGACTGTTCAACGCTATGACAATGTATATTCTGAATGGTTGGGTATTAGAGAATCTATAAAGATGACAACAATTAAGCCTTCTGGAACAGTTTCGATTCTTGCTGGCGAATCACCAGGCGTACACTGGACTCCAGGTGGAAAGTATTTTAATAGAACTATTAGATTCTCCAATGAGGATCCAATGCTACCTCTATTTAGAATGGCCAACTATAAGGTTGAGCCAGCTTCTGAGTCTCCAGATACAACATCTGTTGTGTACTTTCCGATCAAGTCAGACGCTGCAAGAGCAGAAAAAGATGTTACAATCTTTGAAAAAATGTCATTAGCTGCAACCGCACAACGTTACTGGTCAGACAATTCTGTATCGGTAACGATATCTTTTAACAAAGACACCGAAGCAGAGCATGTAGGCACAGTTCTTCACATGTACGACGGACAGCTTAAGACAGTGTCATTTTTACCAAGCGGTAATGATACATATCCTCAAATGCCATATACTCAAATAACAGAACAAGAATATACGGATGCTTCAATATCGTTGTTTCCTATAGATTTGACTGGAGTGTACGCTGGCATGGCTGCAGATGCAATCGGTGAACGCTACTGCACAACTGATTCTTGTGAAATTAAGTTCATAAAGGACAACACTAAAGCATAGGGTGGTCTACTGTGTCAGAAGATAAAAATTTTGATAAGATATTTTCAGAAATAACCTCTCCAGAAAACATAGGGTCCATGCCTGGCTTGGCTCGTCCTTTGTCTCTAAATAATGCAAGAGATTATTCTTTGTTTTTGTCAGAATTAATTACAGCTATACAGGAAATAAATTTAATCATAGTTAATCTTACTGAAGACTCTGATGAGCCATTTGAGATACCACTTGAAGTAGTAGAAATCTTAGAGTTGCTATACGCAAAAACAAAAGATTTCAATAACTATATGGTAAACTTGGATCAAGATGATATAGGATATTATATCTACATAGAGGATGATGAAGAAGATTATTATGACGATGGATCAGAAGACGGAAAATAAAGATTACGATAATAACACAATAGCCGTTTTAGATAAGGGTTATGTTAGATTAGTAGATGTTATGGGCAGTGACCTGTCTGTAGTTAACGCTGCAAGAGCATCTTTTGCTAAAGAATCAAATGAGCTATCCGTACAGGATGCAAGGTTGATAGATTTTTTAGCAAGAGAAAATCACATGTCACCTTTTCGTCATGCTTTTTTAACCTTTGAATTTAAAGCTCCGCTTATGGTGGCTAGACAGCACTGGAAATATGTAGTTGGTTCAGACCATACAATGGATTCTTGGAATGAATCCTCTAGAAGATATATAACTATGGATCCAGAATTTTACATACCTGAACCAGATCAGTGGAGACTTGCTGCTGAGAATAAAAAGCAAGGATCTTCCGGACTAGCAGGTCCTTGGACTGGTTCTATTCTAAACACAGAATTAAAACAGCTTATTAATAAGTGTGAATCTATCTATAATATGGCCTTAGAGCAGGGCATAGCACCAGAGCAAGCAAGATTGTTCTTGCCAGCATACGGCATGTACGTTGCGTATAGATGGTCTTGCAGTCTACAGTCTGTAGCTCTTTTCTTAAACCAAAGACTAGGAGAAGATTCTCAATTAGAAATACAAGAGTATGCAAAAGCAATATATAATCTAACAAAAGAAAAGTTTCCAGTATCCATAGATAGGCTAGTTGCGATACATGTATAAAAATATATTGTTGTTTATATTATTTTCAGTTTTGATAAACTGGATAACAAGTTTGCAGATATTGAATCAATCTTCAAATGAAAAAAATATAAAAATTATCACTATTAGCATGGCTATAATTATGGGGACAATAGCTGGATTTGTAATATCGCTTATATCATGAATTTAATTTCTAAAAAAGATATACAGTTTATGAAGCTGTGCGTAGATGGTTCTAAGATTTTTTCTACATGTGGGAAAAAACAATATGCAGCAATCTTAGTCGACGACTACAATCACATAGTTGGTTTTGGTTATAACGGTGGACCAAGGGGTTTTGTACACTGCAATGAGGGTGGGTGTAAACGCTTTATAGAAAATTCACAAAGTGGATCAACATACGATAACTGTATAGCAATTCACGCAGAAGCTAACGCACTACTTCATTCTGATTATAGTTCAAGACCAACAAAAATATACGTAAATGGACCACCATGTTTTAGTTGCGCTAAGTTGATAGCGAATAGTACTTTGAATACTGTATACTATTTACATGATTCCGATTATAAAAATTGGGAAGACGTAGAATCTTTTTTATTAAAAGCAAATGTACAGACTGTAAGGATAGATAATGGCAGCTTCTAAATTAAATTATATTGTAGTGTACAAGAACCACAGTCAGGTTTATGGTTGTTCTTCAAAAAAAATAGCCCTAGAATCACCACCGCCAGAAGGTTATACGAATGATGATAAGAGAATACTTTTTGCAACATTTGAACCAGATACAAGTTCCCTATGTGTTTACCCTGTATCGTTAGATGATCTAGAATTAGAAGAAGTTAAAGTTAAGAAAGCTAAAAAGAAAAATGACTAAGAAAAAAGTAGAAAAAAAGAAAGTAAATATCAAGCTTGAATCTGGGCAAACATATTTAATTACTTCTATAGACGAGATGTTGCAAATAGCAAATTCTTTGATACACTTAGCTTCTTCGATCAAGGATGAAAAAGACAAATTGTCTATACTTCATTTAAGTGAAGAAGCAATAAAAGCAATAAGTGAAAACAAATTCATAGGAGGATCTTCAGATGAAGATGAAGATTGGAATTAGTATCGTAGCAGCTGCAGCATTATCTTATTTGGTATATAGCCAAAAAAGAAAAGGTACATATAACTATTTTAATGATGTCTCAGAAAATTACTTTAAGGAATATCCAAAAGAATATAATCCACAAAGTAGTTTTATAGAATTCTTTGATAAAGAAAATATAAAAGAAGCTTTTAGTAGATATGACAAGTATCTAGATCTTGGACTAAATAAAGAAGACGCATTTAAATCTGTTGTAGAAGACAAGAGAAACAAATGATAGACCTGTGCGTAGTCAATTATAATACTAAGCCTCTCTTAGAGAGATTTATGAATACACTCCACGCTGATTTTACGACAAGTGGAAAAGTTTGGAATCTTCATATCTGCGATAATGGCTCTACTGACGGTAGCTTTGAATGGTTAGAAGAAAATAAAGATACCTATTACATAACCAATGGTTGGAAAAAAGCTAACATAGGTTATTCAGCGGCTTGTAATTTTATGGCGTCGTCATCATACAGTGATGTAATCGGCCTGCTGAACGCAGACGTTTGGCTGACTAGTCAAGATTTAATTGATATAGATAATATATTTTATTCGAATCCCGATATACATATACTCGGTCCAAAACAGCGTGATGAAAAAGGTTATATCACACATGCAGGGATAGTTGGATCAAACACAGCTCCTGCACATCGTGGTTGGCATCAGCTTGACGTGGAGGATGTTCTCTACAGGGATAGAGTGGAATGCGTAACGGTATCTGGCTCAGCATATTTTGTTAGAAGATCTGTTTGGGAGGCACTAACTAATGATGAAGAGTATCAAAAGATGTATCCAGGCGCTTTAGGAGCTTTTCTACCAACTCCTCACTACTATGAGGAAACGTGGTGCTCATACTTTGCTCGTCATCGTGGCTACAACGTAGTGTATGACGGCAGTGTATCGATTGGGCACAGCTGGCATGCTTCATCGCCTAAGCCAGGTGAAGGATACAGTCATGCAGATTCACAGTTTAGATTAAGTCAATCAATATTTCGCAAAGCATGCGACACTATAGGAATAGAAAGAGATTAAAATGTCAGATCAATTCAATGTTTACCTCTACAACGCAGAAGTTGTTAAAGTAGTAGATGGTGATACCTTTAAGATTAATATAGATTTGGGTTTTGAAGTTCACATAGGACCAAAAAGTGTGAGACTCTATGGTGTCAACACACCGGAAAGCCGCACTACAAATCTTGAAGAAAAGAAAATGGGACTTGCAGCAAAAGAGTTTACCGATCAGTGGATCAAGAAAGCTAATAATAAAGTAAAGATTGAAACTATCCTGGACAAGAATGAGAAGTATGGTAGAATTCTTGCTAGAGTATGGAACGAAGCTGGAGAATGTCTTAATACTGAAATTGTTAAGGCTGGATTAGCTAGAGAGTACTTTGGTGTAGGTGACAAAACTTTTAATGAATTTAAGAAGGCATAATGCAAACATTTTTACCATACCCAGATTTTCAGGAATCAGTCCGGGTATTAGATTATCGTAGACTTGGAAAGCAACGAGTAGAAACTTTCCAAGTCTTAAATATCTTACTTGATCGCACTCCAACAAAAGGTTGGCGCAATCATCCGGTTACTGTTATGTGGACCGGCTATGAATCAGCTTTACAGCTCTATCAGAACTACACCATTCAAGAGTGGATTAGCAGAGGTTACAAAAACACCATGCTATTAGAAGAAATAGACATAGATTCAGTAGTTATGCCACCATGGTTTGGCTTAGAGGAATTTCATCGTTCACATAGGTCTAATCTATTGCGTAAAGATTATGAATATTATTCCCAATATTTTGACGAAGATCCTAATCTTCCATACCATTGGCCAGCTAAAGAGGTAGCTAATGCAAACTAGAGTGTTTTTATCAGGCGCTATAGAAGATGTTCAATCTAATTTTAAATATGATTGGAGAGATGAGGCAACATCGATGTTGGCTCAAAGAGGCTTTAAGGCTGTAAACCCATTAGACTACGCTTTAGAAGAAGAAGATTGTGAGCCTAAAGAGATTGTAGACAAAAATCTCTTCCTGCAAAAGAGCTGTGACATATTGCTTGTCGAATATAGACTTTTGTATAGAGCGTATGTTGGAACCGATTTTGAAATGACTTGGGCGCATTTAAATGATCAGCCAATTATCGTTTGGGCGCACCAAGAACTGCAACACCGTGTTTATCTAAAGTTTCTTGCTACAAAACTTGCAGATACACTAGAAGAAGCTGTAGAATATATATCTCATACATATCCATCAACAAAATAAAGGAAATAATATGGCAGATAATAAGTTCAACTATTTCGAGGTAACAACTTCTTATGTTGTTAAGGCCAAGAATAAGTCAGAGGCTGAAAAGGTTGTCCTTGGACGTCGTGGTGTTAAGGGTGAAGTTATTACCAGTAAGACTAACGTAGATCGAATCTCGGCTGTAGAAGTCCGAGAAATGTTAGAGATCTAATTATCCTATTAATTGTGGAGTGGCGCCATTAAACTGGCGTCACTCCAAATAACCTTTAAGGAAAGTATATGATATACGCTCAAATGGTGGGCAGAAATGAAGAAGGAAGATTTCTAGAAGAAGTCTTAGAAAGACTTTCTCAGCAAGTAGATGGTATCATCTTTACAGATGATTGTTCCACAGACAACACTGCTAAAATAGCAGAAAAATATTGTCATGTTTATTCAACTCCAGAGCAATTGTTCACAAAGCATGAGGGGCAACTAAGGGCATTTGCCTGGTCTAACATGGCTCAACACGCTAAGTTAGGTGATTGGATTATTGCAATCGACTGTGACGAAATGCTTTATAATAAAGACGATATAGACAATATTGATATTTCACAGGTGCTTTCAAAATCACCATACGATGTTGTTAATGTTCGTTTTTATCACATGTGGAATGAGACTCAGTGGCGCACAGATAAGCTATGGGTTCCAAATAATAGTAGTAGAATATTTAGATTTAAAGAAAATGGCGGCTTTGCCAATAGAAAACTAGCATGTGGTTCAGAGCCAACTTATGTAGTTGATTGGATTAGGCAAAGAAATTTCTGGATTGATTCAGGATTAGTTATGAAACATCTTGGCTATGTCAGAGATGAAGATAAGATCTCAAAGCACCAGAGGTATTCAACTTTAGATGGTGGAGAATTCCACGCTTTAAATCACATTAATTCAATAATAGACCCAAACCCAGTTTTAATTGACTGGGGAAATTTTCTAAGATAGGAATAAAAATGAAAAAAGATATTAGAATTGCAACACACGCACAAACAATTCAGTCACTAACACTCAAGATGCTTTCAAGAGAACGTTTTGCTTATGTGAATTTTCCTAGATCTGCCCTTATCGCTATGGGTAATTCAGATATAAAGAAAAATTCTAAAGAGTTTAGCGATTCAATAACTAAGTCATTTAGCATTAATGATAAGAATTTTATGAAAGGAATCCCTTTAGCTTTTGTGAACTCTAATGATTCAGAAAATGAATTAGATTATTCAAAAGTAGATTCTAATCAAGTTTATTATAATTCAACAACTCTTGAAAATTATTTTAATAATAATGAAGTAGCTTTTACTTCTTTTGTTGATTTCTACATAAGAAATACTCCATATGTAGTGGTTACTTTCCATGATAGAAAAGTTATTACAAGAGTTTTGGGTTCTCCAGTTGACACAATTTATGTTCCATATAATGATTATTATGATAAGTTGGATTCTATAATTGAATCTCTCTCTGCCTATAAGGGTAAAGTGGATACAGTTATTTTAGACTGCCCACTGCTTTCTGCAGCTTTGGCAAATAAGATATGGAATGAATTAGATTTTTCTATAATAGATTTTGGGAAGGTAATCAGTTTTGCTCGAGCAAGATTTAGCAATAGGACCACCCAAAATGAAAAGACAGACTGAAGACAAGGAAGACGATCTATTTTTAATAGATCTTTTATTTGACTCAGATCTAACCATATCAGCTATAGCTAGAGAACTTGGTTATTCATTTGTCCAATTAAACAAAAAGATCAATTCGCTTGGTCTCTCTTGGGTTAAAGAACAAAAGAAAAAAACATCAAGAGGCCAAGCCGCGCTTACTCAAGTAATGCAGAAGTTATTTCCTGGACAAAAAATTACAAACGAATACCATGTAGGTGAGCGTCTAAAAATAGACGTTTATTGTCAGGAGTATAGAATAGGTGCAGAGTTTCATGGAAGACAACATTTCTATTATACTGAAAGATTTTTTGAATCAAAGTATGATTTTATTCAGGCTCAAAAAAGAGACGAAAGAAAATTAGAACTTTGCAAACAAGAAGGAATAACATTAGTTGTATTTAGGTATAATGATGAACTGAGTGAGCAGGCTGTTTATGATAGACTATTGCAAGCAATAAGAGTAAGTCCGCACGTTCCAGAAAAAGCAAAGTCAAATAAAAAAAGCATTACTCAAAATAAATTCTATCAGGATAGAAAAAAGCAGTACAACGAAAGAAAGAAAGAGACGTACAAAAAAATGAAAAAGAGAAGAGATAATCATGAGTGACGCTGAATCTTCTCCTGTAACCCACCCAATTGAATATCAGGTATTTGCTCTTTCTTTCAGGGAAAAGGGAGCTATATCTTATTTTAAAGATAATCTAGATCCACAGATTGTTGGCATTAACGATAACCAACATGGTGTTCATGAATTTTATAACGCTCTTTTGTCCTATGTATCTAGTACAGATTTAGATATAGTTGATCCGATAGTATTTAAAAACTGGATACAATTAGAGAGTCATGTATTTGATGCCCTGAACGGAGATGAGGGAGTGAATGCTCTTATGGGTGTTCTCTCTGATATGCAACTAGCTAGTCCAGAAGCTGTTGTTCAAGTTTTAAAGCATAAAGATAACAAGATTAAGCAAAAGAATTATCTAAAAGAATTAGAGATTATACTAAGCCAAAAGGGGCTCAAGTCTGATGAAGACTTAGCAAGAATGAATGAGATAGCTTCTCAGATAACTGATTTGGAAAACAAAATAAACTACGATCCATTAGATGGCGTAGTCACAGCAAGCCAAATAATAGACAAAATAGACTCTCTATTAGACACTCCGGACTTTTTGCCAACCCAATTTAAATCTTTAAATAGAGCAATGGGGTACACCAATGATGGAGGCTTCTTTAAGGGCGCCGTTCATGCAATCATCGCTGCTTCAGGCAAGGGTAAGAGCACCTTTGCAAAATGCTTGGTAAACAATTGGTTAGATTGTGGTTATAAAGCTTTGTATATTAACTTTGAAGAAGCCAGAACTCACTGGGAAAGAATTTTAATGACCCAGATAACTGGAAAAAATATCTATTCAGAATTAGATAAGTGGGATGAAGAAGAAAAAAATAAGTACATAAAAATGTTTACTGATCGTTTGGAGAAATGGGGTGATCGCTTGATGGTTAAGCATGATCCAGATACTCCATACTTTGAAGATCTAGAAAGTTGGTTAAGAGATATATTGGTCCAGGGCGAGCATCTTCCAGACGTTATAGTTATCGACACTATCCAGTCAATGTTTACCAGATCTAAAGGTAAAGCTAGATGGGGAGAATTTGAAGAGATGATGGTTCGCCTTGAGAAAATAGCTAGAGATATGAATTGCGTGTTGATAATTACAGCACAAGAAAATTCAAATAGAATGAAAGAAAAAAGAGAAATAGTTATGCAGTCAGACACTGGTGGATCTTTAGCCATTCAGCAGAAGTGTGCAGTAACTATATTTATCACCGAAAAGAAACTAGTTAGCGGTGATGATTCAGAAGATGAAAACGTAATGCAACTACAGATACCTAAGAATAGAATTACAGGCTCAACATTTTCTTATGAGCCACCACTAGTTAGATATGTAGATTCTAGAAAGTCTTACGAAGAGTACGAAATAGTTACATCTGGGTCTTATGACGCTTCATCGATTTTAGATGATTTATTAAACAATGGAGATTTTAACTAATGAAATTAATTACACCAGAATCTTTAAAAGATTTTCAAACATGCTCACTGCTATACGAGTATAGGTATAATCAAAAAATGCCAGAGTCAATAGGTGGTAGAGATCTACTATCTCTTAGGTTCGAAAATACTTTAAAGGAAATAATATATTACTTTTTTTACAAAAAACAAGGTGGCTATACGCCTTCTTACGCATCGCTTTTAAATAGGTGGGAGAAGCTTTGGTTTTCTGATAATGTTTCTTCATATGACATTATGACAGAACAGCATGAGAGTGCATATGGAAATAGTGCTAGCCTTACAACTAAGGCAGCTTCTGCTTTGCTATCTTTTTACGAAAACTTTTCAGATGAAACATATATACCAATAGCAATAAACGAAGACTGCATAATGCCAGTTACCCCAAAGGTTAAAATCAAAGATAAATTTGATATTATTCTTTATAAAAATAATAAATATTATGTTATTAAGATAATGTTTAACTATAAGAACAGCCATCAGCATATGTATCAGGTAAATTTTGCAACGATGTACAACGCCTTTGCTGTAAAGCATGGTGAAAGAATCTCTAAAGCATCCTTTGGATACATAGATTTACTAATGCCTAAGGTTTCTTTTATTGATTTTGAAATAACTAAAGAAGATCTTGATTCTTTAAAATTTTGGGCTGATGAATTAGAGCAAGCAGAAAACTTTATTCCAAGAAGAGGATTGACTTGGTATTGCAAGAAGTGTCCATTTGATAAACCTTGCTCAAAGTGGTCAAACTGGTCAAAAAATGCAGAAAAATAGATTTGGTGTTATACTTGAAAGCAAGGTATCTAAGAGTTTATTTATCCTTGCAAAAAAAAATAAACAAACCCCTTATGAATATTTAGTTTCCATAATAGATGAAAAGTATCAAATATATTTAAAGGAAAAATTAAATTGGGATTCAGACAATGAGTAAGAAAAGTATATTAGACGAATTATTAAATGAGGATGTTTCATTCAAGGTGAATGAGGAGGAAGACAAGCTACTAGCTCCTCTCATGGAAGAGATTAATCTGATTTCCAATCAGCAGATTAAACTGTTTGTTAGATCAGTTCTACTTCAGGCAAAAACATTTTGGAAAATACCATCTAGTTTCTCAGGTAAGTATCATCCGGCTGACGAGCACGGTGTCGGTGGTAATGTTCTTCATACAAAAAGAGTTGTTAAAGTTGCTAGTGTAATATGTGATTCCTATGGATTAATTGCCCAAGAAAAAGATACGGTATACGCAGCATGCTTATTGCATGACGTGACTAAGGGTATAGCCTACGATGATAGTAAGGAAGATTTTTATTACGACCCAATGCATCCGTACACAGTTGGAGCTTTTGTTAAAAAGTGTCAAGAAAATGATAAAAAGTATGGTTCGGAATCAGCGTCATCTACTCTTTTTTTAGATGAGGAAACTGTTCAGTCAATACTTAGACTAGTGAGATGTCATCTTGGTCCATGGTCTCCAATTCCAGAAACTGTACCTAGCACCTATATGGATATGATAGTCCATCTATCGGACAACGTTGCTTCAAAACTGCATACAATTGTCGAGATTGATAATAGCAAATGACAATTGAAAATCCAGACAAGATGCATGTCAGGGCACATATAAATGATTCTTTAGAATTCCTCATAAAGGAATCAATCTACTATAGATCTAATAATGAGAATATTTCAGAAGACAATCGACTAATAGCTTGGCACATAGAAACGGACAGTGGTAAAATACATATACCATGAAACTTCCTTTAGACAAAGATAAATTTATTTCTCAATGGAAATACGTTGAAGTAGCTAGATACGTTCCTAATCTAGACAGAGTTATTAGAGATAAGAACGGTGATGATCCAGTTTTCTATGAAATGGAAAACATAGATCAATATAGACAAAAGCATAGTAACATTGGACTATATACTTCTATTTGGCATTTTAATACTACTGATTTAAATAAGGCTATTAGACTAGGCTCATTGTATTTTGACTTAGATAGCGAAGACATGAACCTGTGCTATGAAGAAGCACAGAGGCTATATGGTTACTTGTCTATGTATATTCCCCAAGAATCGTTATTAGTTTATTACACTGGGAAAAAAGGTTTTCATATAGAATGCGAAGCAGTTAGCCTGGGCATTAATCCATCGAACGAACTTCCAAAAGTTTTTAGGTATATAGCAAATAAGTTAAAAGAAGATTTATCTATTTCTTCAATGGACTTTAGCGTTTATGATATGAGAAGAATGTGGAGACTGCCTGGGTCAATGCATCAGGCAACAAAGTTATTTAAAACACTCTTACCAAAAGATATATTTTTATCTGGAATAGATGAAATTGTTACCTATTCAAGTAAGCCGCAGCCCTTTGATGTAATCGAACAGTCTTTTAACTTTAAAGCAAATGAATGGTATAGGCAACTTACTTATCAGATGGAAGAAGAAAAGAATAAACCAAAAGATATATTGCAACACTTTAACAAGTTTGGTTCTTCTAACCTGAAATCTTTTGATCAAAATCAGAAAGTGTTTGAAAAAGAAACATTATGGGTAAAGTGTCCGTCTATAAAAAAATTACACGAACAAGCTGAAAGTTCCCACTACTTAGAGCATGAAGCAAGGTTGTTTTTATGTTCTATATTGACGTATAGCGAAGAGTCAATTAATTATTTGCACGAGATACTGAGCAATTGCGAAGATTATAACCCAAGTAAATCGCAAGCTCATATAAACGATTGGGTAAGAAGAAGAGAAATGGGAATAGGTGGAAGGCCATACACATGTGAAAGAGCAAATGCGGTGGGTGTGGGATGCGGAAGCTGCTCTCTTGAAAAGAAAAATAAGTGGGTTAAAGTTGGAGATAGATTTATAGAAACTCAAGAGAAATCTTCCCCATCACCAGTCCGATTTGCCTACAGGGCTGCACCAAGAAAGGGGGAGTAATGCAGGATGATGATGTAATTGGTTTATGCACTGACTGTGGAACTGAACAGACAGATAGACACATGTATAATAGTTCCTTTGCTCAAGCTGGACTACCAGCAGTGTGCAAATATTGTAAGGGTGTAGTAACAGTATGTTATAAGCGTGATAAAGATAATGTATTGAACCAGATAAATATTAAAAGAGGACTCAAGTGAAAAATTGGACCAATCTACATAACCATACAGTATTCTCCATGTTGGACGGTCATGGTAACGTAGAAGAGTACTTATCAAGAGCTAAGTCTTTAGGTATGAGTGGATTAGCTACAACTGACCATGGAAATATACATTCATGGTTAGATTTTTATGACGCTGGAAACTCAGTAGGTGTTAAGCCAATCCTGGGATCTGAATTATATCAGGCTAGAAAGACTAGGTTTGATAAAGATGAAGAGGAAAGATCTGGTCCATCTAAAAATGAATGGGAACAAAGAGGTCCATACCATATAACTATATTAGCTAAGAATAATATTGGTTATCATAATATAATCAAGATGTCATCCAGAGCTTTCACCGAAGGTTATTATGTAAAACCTAGAGTTGATCATGAATTAATATCTCAGCATTCTGATGGGATAATAGTATTATCAGGCTGCTTAAATGGAGAAGTGTCTCAGGCTCTTTTAAGAAACGATTATAACACTGCACTAAAACACGCCGCTTCAATGCAAGATATTGTAGGAAAAGAAAACTATTTCATAGAAATACAAAACCATGGAATTGATGAGCAACTACAAGTCATCCCAGATTTAATAAAAATAGCAAACACAATTGGCGCTAGAATAGTTCCATCCGGCGATTGTCACTATGTGCACCAAGCTGATGCTCACGCGCATGACATAATGCTATGCGTTGCTACTAACAGCAATGTCCATACGCCAAACAGATTTTCTTTTTCTGGAGATCAATTTTATCTTCAGTCTTATGATGAAATGGCTAAAACATTTTCAGAAGAGTATTTAAAAAATACAATGCACATCAACGACATGGTTGATGTTAATCTAAAATTTGGTGAAATACATTTTCCAAACTTTCCTATACCCACTAAAGAATCATCAACTGACTACTTTGAAAGATTGGCATGGGAGGGATTAAAGAATAGATACGGTAATCCACTGCCTGACCACATCATAGAAAGAGCTAACTATGAAATCAGGGTAGTGAAGGATATGGGCTTTCCGGAATACTTCTTAGTTGTGTCTGACTTAGTTCGTTGGGCTAAAGAAAATGATATTAGAGTTGGATGGGGAAGAGGATCTGCTGCTGGCAGTATTCTATCTTACGCATTTGATATTACAAATTTAGATCCAATTAAGTTTGGTTTGATGTTTGAAAGATTCTTAGTTGAAGGAAGAAAGTCGATGCCCGATATTGACCTAGACTTTGATGATAGACATAGAGATAAAGTTATTGACTATGCTAGAAGCAAGTATGGCAGTGATAAAGTAGCGCATATCTGCACTTTCAACAGGACTGGCGCTAGACAGTCTGTCAGAGACGCAGCCAGAGCTTTAGGTTATGACTTTACCGCTGGGGATAAGGTAGCAAAATTAATACCGCCTCCAGTACTTGGTGTTTCAAAATCTCTAAAAGAATGTATGGACGTTCAAGAGTTTAACACATTGTATAAAAATGATACTCAATCAAAAGAGATAATTGATACAGCTTTTGGTTTAGAGAACCTGGTAAGGCAGACTGGCATTCACGCAGCTGGAGTTGTTATATCTAAAGAATCACTAGTTGAATATCTACCCACTATGCAGAAGGGTGCAGATAAGCCTGTTGTAACTCAGTGGGACATGGGAAGAGTTGAACAGTGTGGACTATTAAAAATTGACTTCCTTGGCTTAAGAAACTTAGGCGTAATAGATACATGTATAAAATTAATTAAACAACATAGACAAATCACGCTAGATGTAAATGACATACCAATAGACGATAAAAAAACTTACGAGCTACTATGTCAAGGTAAAGCCATGGGAGTATTCCAGCTTGAGTCTGCTGGTATGCGTGAATTAATGGTTCAAATGCAACCACAAAATATTCAAGACATAATGGCTCTTATATCTTTGTACCGCCCAGGTCCAATGGGTTCTGGCATGGATAGGGAATATATAGATAGAAAACATGGAAGAAGTCATGTCTCTTATGATCATCCAAAATTAGAAAAGGTTCTTGGACCTTCGCTTGGTATTATGTTATATCAAGAAGATGTTCTTGGTGTAGCTAGAGAACTTGCTGGCTTTACATCTGCTGAAGCTGACGACTTAAGAAAAGTTATCGGTAAGAAACTCATGGACAAGATAGCTATGATTAGAACTAAATTTGTAAAAGGCTGTATAGATCATTCTAATTTAGATGAAGATAAAGCCAATAAAATTTATTCAGACATTGAATATTTCGGTGGTTACGGTTTCAATAGAGCTCACGCAGCAAGTTATGCGATGGTTTCATATATCACCGCTTATTTAAAGGCACACTTTACCGCTGAGTATATGGCAGCTTTGATGTCTTCTGTGGTTGGCAATAAGGAAAAACTTGCTGCATATCTTTCAGACTGCAGAAAACTGGAGATAGAAGTTCTTCCACCATCTTTAAACAAATCCGGCAAAGACTTTAACGTTCTTAGTGAGTCTCAGGTAATCTTTGGTTTATCAGCAATAAATGGAATTGGTGAGTCTATAGCTGAAGCAATTATTTTAGGGAGAGATGAAAAGAATCCTTATTCTAGTGTTTATGATTTCTTTAGAAGATGTGATCCAGCCACCTTGAAAAAGTCTACGTTAGAACACCTAGCTTACGCTGGTGCCCTTGATGAGCTGTTTACTGTTTCCCATGATGGTGATTTAACAAGAAGAAGAGAATTGGAATTACTAGAAAAAGAAAAAGCTGAATTAGGAATATATGTATCAAAGCATCCTATAGAGGGCATGTGGACAACAATATCGCCTAATGTAACTGGTGAAATAATAGATATATTAGAAATAAGCAACGGAGCAAATGTTAAAGTAGGCGGAATTTTAACGGCAGTAAAGAGGATGATAACTAAAAAGGGACAGAAAATGTTCCGATTATTAGTTGAAGATCTCTCAGGAGAAATAGAAGTGATCATTTTCCCTAGGGAGTCTAAAACTATAAGTGATGATTTCTTTAGTGAAGGTGATGTAGTTATTGTCTCTGGAACAATAAACAGAGAGAACGAAGAAGAGTCAGCAATCGTAAAGATGTTTTATAATTCCAGTGAAAAGATAGATACGTCTAGAGCAATTGGCAGTAAATCAATTATGTTAGAAGTGCAAGATGCTCCAAGCCTAGAAGTAGTGCAGGGTATATGTGATATAATTGAAAATGTTAATGGACCATCCTATGTATATTTAATATATACAGAGAATAATAAGAAAGTAACTTTTAAGTTTAAAAAATCTACTTCATTAAAAATAGAAGAAAAATTACAAAAATATATAAACATACGGAGCTAAGAAATGACATTACCAGGAACCTATCAGAATCCATCTACTAAACCATGTTGGACATTCTGCGCATCATGCAATAGATGCCAGGATAAGGGTAGATACACTAAGTGCAATTCGTGTAGTGGTAGATATGATCCACTGGGTAAAACTGATCCACACCCAGAAGATTTTTGCGATTGCAAGAACGGAGTCTTGAGATGGAAAACAAAAGAGGGTAAAGTAATCATGACTCGATTTAAGACTAATCCATTTAAAGGTGAAGTAAAGTATGAGAAAAAATCAGAAGACGAAAGAGATTGGGATTCTTACGTTGCTGACATGAGAGAAAAAATGGATGATCCAAATTGGAATCCTATAATGATATACGAGGAAGATTAATATGATTAAGCATGAAGTTGGCAGGATGTTACTTAATAACATAACATTAATAGAATATAACACAGATGAGCCTAGCTATTTTGTACAGTCAGGAGTTGCTGGCTTTAATGCAACGGTTCAGGAGTTGTCAGATTTATATGGATTACTAAGTTACTATTTTAATATAGATTCTGTTAACAATACTGTTATCTCTTTAACAGAAGGAGGAGATGATGTCTTGGCCGTATAACGAAGATGACCAAATGGAAATGGGGACAAGCGGTTGGGCGCCATTCGGTGAAGGTAAGTATAAAAATATTTACACTGGTAATATTATCGATGAACTTGGTAATGAATACGATTCAAATGGAAATTTAATATTCGAAAACAAAAATCCTTACGGGGATGGAATTGAAGACTAATGAAATTAGCTATTAGAAACTTAGAAGATGTAAGTGATTTTGAAAAATTATCTTTAACTGATTTTTCCTACTCAAGAATAGACACATATAAAATGTGTCCTTCAAAATATTTTTATACATATATTCAAAAAGAACCACGCCTTTTTGGTGAGGCAGCTGTACTGGGAAATATAGTTCATTCAGTATTAGAGGATAATGTAAGCGCAACTGAGACACTCGATTTCTCTAAACTACAAGACGCCTACTCTAAGGAGTTAACAACTCAGGATCCAGATAGTAAGATTAAACCAGAGCTAATCGATGCAGGGAAAGAAATACTAGACGAATTCTTCGACCAGTACGCCAATACTAAATTTGATGTTCTCCATAAAGAATATGGTTTTAGGTTTGTTTTAGGAAGCTATTTGATATCTGGATACATAGATAGAATAGATTCCTGGGGTGAAGATGGCGTAAAGATTATAGATTATAAAACTGGCAAATGGGAAGTGTCACCAAAGGATATACCAACCAATCTACAATTGGGCATATACGCAATGGCGGTTGACTATTTATATCCAGATAAAAATATATACGCTGAGCTGTATTACCTTAGGTCCCGGAAGGCGTAAAGGCCACCTATTCACTAAGGATGATATAGAAAATATTAAAATTAATTTAATATCTACACTAGATTCAATTATAAACGATTCGTCATTCTTGCCAACAAAGAACGAACGCTCATGCACGTTCTGTGACTTTGCAAAGTCTGGTGCTTGTGGAACCGGTGTATTTAGAGCTAGAAAACTAGCAAAAGCATAGCTGATATTCTTTATTAGGATAAAGCAAAAAGCCAGGGCGAAAGCCCTGGCTAATTACTTTAAGGTATTGATAATTAGAATGCTGAGACTGGGTTCAAAGCTGCGTCTTCGATAAGATCGAAATCGCTGAATTCACTAACCACCTTGGTGGCTTCTGTGCGTGAATATCCGAGTCTGCTGAGGTCCGAAATAATCTCTTCGTTAACCTCAATTAGCATGCTATCAATGATTGTGTTTAATGTGTTCATGTTTTTATTATACTCCGTTTTCTTCTGTTTGACAACCCTTACGGGTTTTTTGTTTTTTTACTTTTTATAATTTATAATGGAGTAGATTAGTTTAGGCCTAAAGGATACCATGAAAGAGCTCAACATTGTCAAGCCGGAGGAATATTTTTTGGAAATTTCTCCACTAAAAAAACATCCAGATTTTAGCGAAATAAAGAACACTGCCTATGACTCTAGTGCAGTTGATCTAGTAAAGATAAAAAGAGGGAATGCGTATCAACATACTAAGACTGGATTTAGAGAAGATTTAGGATTAACCCTAAGGTCTAACTGGGAAGCAAACTTTGCTAGAATTTTAACAGCGTACAAAATTAAGTTTGATTTTGAACCAACAGTTTTTGCCTTTCCAATTAAGAGACGGAACAAAAGGTTATACTCCAGATTTTTTTACACAAGTTGATTCAAGTTGGGTTGAGATCAAGGGATACCTTGACGCCAAAAGCATGACTAAATTAAAGAGATTTAAAAGGTATTATGAGTCAGAGTTTAATAAACTAACTTTTATAATAAGCAAGTATTCAACCGAAGGTAAAGCTTTTGCCGCTGAGCTAGAAATACCGCAGGTGATTTATTACGAAGATATCAGAAATTATTATTCTGACAAAATATCAATTTGGGAAGGCAAGTAATCATGGCAGCGTACAAGGAACAGTATTACAATTTAGAAGAAGAAGAAATGCAGGCCCTAATAGCTAAGGCTAAAAGTGGAGATGAAAGAGCTAAAAAAGAACTGTTAAAAGTTTTTAATAATTTTCTTACAAAATATACAACATTGTTATATCATGGCAAGTATAACTTGAACGACTACGACATCAGAAGATTTACATCTTTGTTTGTAAAAGATTCATATGTTAGATTTGCACTGATGAAAAACAAACTTAATCAAGCCGGATACAAGCATGTAAATGAAGTGTTACGACGGTATAGTATATATGGCAAAAAGATATGGTGAAGAAATAGACGTTAGGCAAACGGTAGACATGACGTTCTTTCAATGCATAACAAGGTATCAAAGAAAAGATTCCGAAAAAGGACCAATACCATTTAGCCGGATTTTTATATAGTTACTTTTTCTATCTTCTTAAAAAGAATGTTGATACATTCCTAATAGATCAATTGGGTAGAAAAAGCTTTCCTCTTTTAAGTGATGACTCAAGTGATGACGGAGAAGATGGAGAAAAGCAAGTTGGTTTTAAAGCTCCACCAGAGGAAAGAGAGATGGAAGAATTTCTTTCTACAGAAGATATTAATGAGTTTTGGGTGTTGGGCGAAACATGCGCAGAACCTTTTATATTTCTTTCAGTTCAGGAAAGACAACTACTTAAATGGCGATACATAGATGACTTAAGATCTAGTGAAATAAGTAAAAAAATTTCAGAACATCCAAATACAGTAAGAGAACATTTAGGTAAAATAAGGGCAAAGGTAACTAATCTTGTGGTAGAATCTAAGATGCGAGATGAAATTAACTTTAGATAGGTAGACAATGAACCTTCAATCTTTACAAAGAATGAATGAATTATTAAGAGAATTTATAGGCCCTCAAATAGAGGAGATAGTTTCAGCATACACTTCAGATAGTAGTAATTCATTATACTTTGTTTCAATACCTGATGTTGATACATTGGATTTAGGAATCCATGAAATGGCTTCGTTGGTTGCAAGAACTTCAAATGTTTACGGAAGAGTTGCAAGACTAGCCGGTATGGCAAGAGCTCAATATAAACTAATAGAAGGAAGCTACAAGAAAGTATACAAAGCTAACAGGGTTGGAAAGAATGAAGCTGAGCGCGAAGCAAATGCATTAGAGGCTGCAGAGAGTGAATACACTGCACTTATAACCGCAGAAGCCATAGTTAACCTGGCTGAATCTATGGAGCTTGCAGCTAGAATAGCATCAGAGTCTGCAAGAAAGCTAATAGACAAAATACAATCAATGCAGGTAGCTTCTGCTAGGGAAGAAAAAGGTTACTTTAGTGAAAAAGATTTTAACACCTACTAAAGATTTGGAGAACCATTTTGTATATAGCTCATTATAAATCAGTAAATTCGGCTACCGAATTCTATTCAAAGGTTAGAGACACCTTAGATTATCCAACTCAGATTGAATACAAAAAAGAAAGATACACACTTAATTCTACATTTATGATCAATGGTCAAACTCAATTAAAAAATTTTAAAAACAGGATAAAGAGTTTGGGTATTGAAATAGACGTAAACGTAGATGGTAAGTAAGCTGATTTATTGTGATTATAGAAGTATTTTGTGACGGCGCATCAAGAGGACAAGGTCAAAAGAAAATTGGAGAAGCAGCGTGTGCAGTATCTGTTTATAAGAACAGAAAAAAAATAGCGCAGTTTGCTAGAGGCTTAGGCCCAAGAAGTAATAATGAAGCTGAGTATGAGGCTGTAATATCTGGTTTACTTATATGTTCCATGGGTGAATTCTATGACCCAATTATTTATACTGATTCAGCAGTGGTAGCTAATCACATTAGCGGTAAGTGGAAGTGTAGACACGACTCTTTAACTCCACTTCTAATGACCATAGAAGACATAAGAGATGAATTTAATTTTAAAGTTGTTCAAGTTGAAAGAAGTTTTGTTTGGGAGCCAGACGCACTGTGTAATGAATTTCTCGATAAGTTGGAAGAAAGAAAAGCTAAATCAAAAAAACCTATGCTATAATTAGCCAATGGAAAAAAAATATTCAAAGAGTCATCCAATAATTTTAGGTTTAGCTGGCAAAGCTGGTAGTGGTAAAACCTCAGCAGCTGAAGCCCTGTGTCCAAAGGGTTCAATCCAAACAAACTCATCTGGAATCATATGGGAGCACATCTTTCACGCTCTCCCACTCTATGAACTGGCTTCAATAAAGAAGAACATTAAAGGCTTTAATGCCAGGTCTAGAAAAATGTATTCTATTCATGAAGTTTTATTTGAGATATACGGAAAAACTGCGTTAGGCACAATACCTTCTTATGAAGATTTTGTAGAGAAAGTCAAAAATATTTTTGAACTTCCTATAGAAGAAGAAGGAATCAAGCCAAGAACTTTCTTGCAGACTGCAGGAGATATTTGTAGAGATGGTTATCCAGAGTGCTTTTGCCATTGGGCTGTAATGAAGAGTATGGAATTATATAGAAAAAATATTAATGAAGTTATCAAAGAAGGTAGAGATGAGGACACCCCTATCTGTGTTATCATCTCCGATGTTCGTTTTGCTAATGAAGCTCAGTCGATACTAAAGCAACCAAATGGCATGATTATTACATACGAAGCTTCAGACGATGTTCTAAGGGATAGAATCTTTAAAAGAGATGGTGTCTATATGACTGATGAACAGCTGAATCATAATTCTGAAAAAGAAATTGATTTAGTAAAAGAAATTTCTACATTTATTATTAATACAGATAATCTATCAATTGAAGATCAAGCAAAAGCTACACTGCAAATAGTTAAAAATCAAATAGAAACACTAGGAGAATAATGCCAAAGATAACAGAAAGCATCACAGAACAGTCGGTTGATCCAGTTATGGATTCAGTACTTGCCACTCATCAAAGAGTAGTAGTTACAACAGAACCAGTCCTTACGGTGGCTGTTGGAAGAAAAGTAAATATTGGTAACTTTGAAAACGTAGATATTATGGCTTGTTTAACAGTGCCTATGTCTGGGGTTAACCCGGAAAATAGTGAGGATTTCTCAAATGCCATTAAGGAAGCAGCCGCCGAAGCATTTTCTTTAGTCTCAAGAGAGACGGGGGAGAGATATCAACTAATTAAAGAGTCCCAACAAACAAGATAATTTGCATTTACAAATTACATAGAGTACTATATTCATATAAACTTATTAAAATAATGAGGTAAAAAATGAGCAAGTTAATTAATAAAATTAAAAGCATCTTCTCCACAAGTCCAGAGATCGCAGCTGCAAAAGAAGCTGTAGTCGAAGCGGCTAAAGCTGTGGCAGAAGAAGTTGTGGCCGAGGTTCAAAAGGCTCCTGCTAAAAAAGCAGCAGCAAAAAAGACACCTGCAAAAAAAGCCGCTGCAAAAAAGACAGCTACAAAGAAATAACGTATTCTTAATACCCCTGGTTCTTAATGGAACTGGGGGTATTAAATATGGAGGAATCATGGCGTTAGCAAAGTTTCGCAAAGTTTCAAAAGGTAATAAGCCACCAAAACCACAGGATAAATAATTTATGATGACATTACTGTGGAAGGTGTGGTTAAAGGTTTACGATTTGTTAGAAATTATAGATAAAAAAATTAACAAATAACCTTATTGATAAATTGTTTTCTAGCTTGTACTATAATAAGCATATCGGAGGTGCGTATGGTAATGAAAAATTTTATATACATATCACGGACCAAGAATGGGAACCAACAATAGAATGACTGGAATTGTTGCACCGGGAGAAAAGCCAGTTAAAAAAACTTCTATTAAGAAAAAGAATACGAATAAAAAGAAGGGCAAAAAATAATGGCAAAGTCACCCGCATGGCAAACAAAAGCAGGGAAAAACCCTAAGGGCGGATTAAATGCTAAGGGACGCGCTTCCGCTAAGAAACAGGGCATGAATCTTAAGGCCCCAGTAAAAGCTGGAGACAATCCACGTAGAGCGTCATTTCTTGCCCGTATGGGAAACATGCCTGGCCCAGAAAGAAAGCCGAATGGAGAGCCAACCAGATTGCTGCTTTCTTTAAAAGCTTGGGGCGCTAGTTCTAAAGCTGATGCTAAGAAAAAAGCAGCAGCTATTTCAAAAAGAAATAAAAATAAAAAATAGGAGAAAATAATGGCAATGATGAAGAAAGCAAAAAAGATGGCAAAGAAGGCTCCTGCTAAAAAGGCAGCAGCAAAAATGGACGGCATGACAGCCGCTCAGAAGAAGCTCCCACCATTTATTCAAGCAGCAATTGCTAAGAAAAAGAAGAAGTAATATAATGGCAGCAAAAAAGAAAAAGAAGCAATCAACTGCAATGCAGACGACGACTCTAGCCGGTAAGCCAATGATGCAGAATATTGTCTCAATGAAGAAAAACATGCCAAAAGGCAAGGAAGCCTCTTCAAAGTCAACAAATAAAAAATAGTTTTTTTTAAAATCCCCATCTACTTTTTAGGTGGGGATTTTTTTTTATATATGTTACTATATACATTACCTACTTTATAGGAGATCACTATGAGCAAAGTCGCATGGGACTATATAGTTCCTGTCAAAAATCCAGCTGACCTAAAGGGCATTGAGCCTGGTAAGTTGCCAGCACATTTACTAAGACCAATTGAAGCTGGCGGAAAAATGCACTGGCTAGCTGCAGCTGCATATAATGCTATGGATGAAGCAGCAAAAGCTGAAGGACTTGAGCTTAAGCCAACGAGTGCGCGGAGATACATATCGTTCGTATGATTCTCAGAAAGCTGGATTCCTGCAAAGATACCAGACTGAGGCAATTCCGGGCGCAAGTACAAAAACTTTTGAAGGCAAAACATGGTATCTCAAGAAGGGTATGGCAATGCTTGCCACACCAGGTAAGAGCATGCACAACTTGCGGATTAGCTGTTGACATCGCCAACGCTTCAGAGCCAAAACGTATTAATTGGCTCATTGCAAACGTGAAGAAATTTGGTTTCTCATGGGAAGTTGTTCCATCCGAACCATGGCATCTTCGTTATGTAGACGGAGATAATCCACCACCAGCAGTTGCTGAGTGGATGGCAAAAAATAATTGGACAAAGCCAGCAGGTTCAGTGGCTCCAGCTGCAAGTGGAGATAATGAAATATCTAAACTTCAAGAAGCACTTAAGGTTAAAGGTTTTTATAAGGGAGAAATTAACGGCCAAAAAGATGCAGCAACAGACGCAGCTATTAAGGCTTTCAAAGTTGCCAATAAACTATCAGCCGATTCGGTTCCTGGCCCAAAGGTCAAAGAACTACTTGGACTTGCGTGAGATGGAACAGATTACTGTTGCTCTCATTGGCGTTGTCGGCGCTATTATTGTTACTCTTTTAGAAAAAGCCAGAAGAGAAAACAAACAAGATCATGGATTTGTAGCTGCAAAGCTAGACGATCTTAAGATAAGTCTCACTTCTATGGATGAAGACCTAGCTCATATTGAAGCTAAAATAGATACCCATATTCATGATCATGTTACTGGTGCTATAATACAGGAACCAAGAATTTTAAGGAGTAAAAAAAATGGCAGCAAAAAAGTCAGATAAAAAATGGATTCAAGGAGCTATTAAAAGACCAGGAGCTTTTACCGCTAAAGCAAAGAAGGCTGGCAAGTCTGTAGCAGGTATGGCAGCTGCCGTGTCAAAGAATCCAGGTAAATATAGTCCACTTACCCGCAAGCAAGCAGCGCTTGCTAAGACTCTTAGAAAAATAAGCAAGAAGAAGTAATCATGAACTGCACAAATAGAAATCATCATATCAAGAATGATGAACCATGTGAATCTCACGACAATCATAATTGTCATAATGAAGGCCACAATCCGCACGACATGCACTGGCATATCAATAAGCAGTCTTTTAAAGGTTGGGGATTGAACCTTATTTATTTTACTTTTCACATTGTGCAAATCTATATCATAGCTACAAAGTTGTAAATTATGGCAAAACAAAATAAACCAACAAAACCAGCCCTCTGGTCTTCTGCTAAGTCTCAAGCTAAATCTAAGTTCGATGTTTATCCATCTGCGTATGCAAATGCTTGGGCTGCTAAAAAATACAAAGCTATGGGCGGTGGTTGGAAAACTGTCTCTACTAAAAAGGCAAAGAAGAGTAAGTAATGCCTGGTCCTAAGGGAGTTGGATTAACCAAATGGTTTGACCAGAAATGGGTTAACATTGGCGCTCCCAAAAAGAAGGGCAAATATCAACCTTGTGGAACTTCTGGCGTTGGCGGATCGGGGTATGCAAAGTGTGTACCAGTTGCAAAGGCCAAGGCTATGTCTAGCGCACAAAAGAAAAGCGCAGTTCAAAGAAAAAGAACATCTGGAACTCCAGAAAAAGGGATCAAGGGCCAAGCTCCCAAGAACGTTAGTACTTTTAAAAAGAAAAAGTAATATCCTAATATGCTATAATCTATAGCATGAGTGAAAATCAAGGCTATAGCGGCTACATGCCTATGGTAAACCAAGTTAATATATCTCCAGTTATTGAGATGATAAATACTGAAGGTGAGCTTATACACGCTCATTCTTTTACGGTGACAACAAGAGAAAATAAAGATTTTGTTTTTAGTATTTCTCAAAAAGATTTGGTAAGGTTATATTTTCTTTTACACAAGGTGTTAAGCGATGCTTAAAGATAAGGGAATATTTTTGCATGGCGGCGTAGGGATCGGCTTCGTTCCAAAAACTCCAGCTACTCCTTTTCCATCTTCTATAAGCGAACAGTCATCGAAAGAGTCTGCAAGAACCTTATTGCACTACGCACATCAATTGGGTTATCCAATTGCTTATATACAAGAGCAAAACGGACAGTTGATTCAAAACATTCTTCCTGTTCACAAGACAGAGGCGCAACAGATATCTACTTCTTCTAAAGTTGAATTAGCCCTTCATACGGAAACCGCATTTCATCCTTACAAGCCAGACTATATTTTGCTTCTTTGTTTAAGAGGAGATGAGAAAGCTGCAACTACATACGCTAACGTTAATGACATTATAGAACTTCTTTCTGATGAAGTTATAAAATCATTAAAGCAACCATGGTATAGAACTGCGGTAGATGATAGCTTTAGAACTCAAGGTGAACCACAGAAAGAATTCATCATGCCGATTCTTTCTGAGGTTGAAGGAAAGCTAGCAATAACATACGATAATTTCTTCATGCGCGGAATCAACATATATGCAGATCTTGCCCTAGCAGAACTTAATCATGCCGTTCAAAAATGCACTAAGGAAATTGTCTTAAAAACTGGAGATTTATTAGTTATAGATAACTCTACTGTTATCCATGGTCGTAAACCGTTTCAAGCAAGATATGATGGTACTGACAGATGGGTGCAAAGAATGTTAGTAAGAAAACAAATGCCACCAAATGATCAAGTAAACGGATCAGTAATTACCACGAAGTTTGGATAAAAATGTTGCAAAGAAACTTATATTCTTTTTGGGTTGGAAGCAACAATCTAATTATGAATCAAAATAGGATTAACGGAATTGAAAGTTTAAGAAATAATTCTAAGGTCAATCACGTATTAATAACTAATGATAATTTGAATGAGTATATATTACCTGATTATCCTTTGCACCCGGGATACCAGTATCTTTCAGATGTCCACAAGGCGGATTACTTGAGGACCTATTTCATGCATCATCATGGTGGTGGATATAGTGACATTAAACCATGCTCATGGGACTGGAATCCATACTTTGATCAACTTGAAGCATCAGATGCATTTGGTATCGGTGCACCAGAAGATGAATTTGAATTAAGCGTTACCCCAAAACAGAGACCTTGGCTTGGCCAACACTGGGACAAATTGATGACGAATGATTTATATATATTCAAACCTAATACTGAATTTACAACAAGATGGTATAACACACTGTTGTCAGTTATGGATATAAAATTTAATAATCTGCAGAAGTTTCCTGCAAAAGAAAGTAGAGAAGCAGCTGATACTTTTATTACAAGATATCCAATACAATGGGGCGAGATATTGCTCGAGATATTTCATCCACTGTGCTATCATTATACGGACAGACTTATAAAAACAATGCCTTATCCAATTACGCAAAATTATAGGTAATCTAAATGAGAATAGATAGAATACCTCAAGGTGAGGGAATTAAAGTTGTAATCGGCACTAGGACATACTTGGGTTCCGATTGGGTGCATGTAGATATAGACCCATTCTACCTTCATGCGGTAGATGGTAAATGTTATGATGTAGATATAGTTTCGGATGCAAGAAATATACCACTACCAGACAACCATGCAGACATAGTCTATAGTTCAGAATGTTTGGAGCACTTTCCGTGGAACGAGTATCAATCTGCGCTAAAGGAGTGGTGTAGAATACTTAAGCCAGGTGGAATGATAAGAGTAGAAGTTCCAGATTTTTTTAATGCATGTAAAAAGTTATTAGCTTTAGATTCACTTGAAGGTGATAGAGCTATGCAGCAAATATTTTTTGCTGGACAAAGTAATCAATACGACTTTCATTATGTTGGATTAACTAGTAGAATGTTGATTGATGACTTAAAGAATTTAGGACTTGAAATTATTGACGTTGTCGAGGCAGATGAGTTTGGGTTATTAAAAGTTGATGCAGAAAAAAGTATAATTCATCAAGATTATATATTAAAAGTAGACGCAAGAAAGTTGTGATATGGTAACAGATTGGTTTGGAAATACAGTTATATGCACTGCAGTAACTGGAGGTTATGATTACGCTACTAGACAGGTTGTTATACCTGGTGTTGATTATATCTATTTTACAGATGGTAAATCAATATTCGATATACCATCTCCATGGCAAGTTCATCACCTTCCAGAATCCGATGCTCATCTTGATAATAGAAGAAGATCTAAAAGACCTAAATTAGATCCGCACTCTATTGAAGTTTTAAATAAGTATAAATATTTTATTTGGATTGACGGAGAGATTGAAATTTATAATCCTAATTTTGTTTCAGAAATTCTTTCTTATATGGATAATGGTTTTGTTGCATCTCCACACCCCGATGCTTTAGGTAATCCTGGTAGATATTGTGCTTATGGGGAAGCAACAATTAGACCGCCAAAGTATGCAAACGAACCACTCGATGCGCAGTGTGATTTTTATAGATCAGAAGGATTTCCAGAAGATTATGGCCTATACGCCTGTGGAGTTTCAGCTAGAGATATGACAAATCCAAAAGTAAAAGAGCTTGGCGCTTTATGGCATCAACAAAATTTACAATGGTCCTATCAGGATCAAGTTAGCTTTCCTTATTGTCTTTGGAAAACTGAATTAAAACCAGATGTATTACCAAATAGTCTTTATCGTATGGATTGGCTAAACCTTAATATACATACGAGAGATGAGTAAATATGAATAGTATTAAATTTAACCTTGGTGGAATCGGCAGGGGATCAGAATATAAAACAGTTAACCTAGCTGAAGTTTGTGATATAGAGGCTAACATAATGGATCTTGATTCGTTCTGTGATGATGGAACTGTGGATGAATTTTTCCTGTCACATACCCTTGAGCATATATCTGTATTGCAGTACAAGTCTTTCTTGCTACACATGCTTAGAAAGCTTAAGCGTGGTGGAACAATTAAGGTGATACAAACAGATGTTGGTAGAGTTATAAAATTGTGGGTGGACGGAAAAATATCGTTTAGGGCAATGAGAGCTCCAATATTTACTCCTGCCAGCAGATGCAATTCAAATATCCTACAGCAACATCAAAGTATGTGGTCACAAGAAGAGTTGATTAAGGATTTCCAAGCAATTGGCATGGAGGCTACGGGTTTTGACGCTGGTTTTTGGCAATACGATATTGACGACGATATTCTTCCCGAGGAAACAAAAAAAGATTTTGGAAAAAATATTCCAAATCTAGGTGTTATAGCAACAAAGATATGATACACTAGTATCACGAAGTCAGATGCTCTAATCCCCTGGTGTAGAAATACATCAGGGGATTTTTGTTTCTAGGGGTTACCCTCAAGTAAACTTACTTTACTATTAGGTATAACTAACTGAAGGGGTAATCAGTTGAATATACTTAATAAATTAAGATACGCTTTTACGCGTAAAGGCGCATGGGTTTTTGTTCCTTTATTTTTGATTGCAACATTTGTGCCGCCAGTTGGATCTGCAACACCAGCTCAAGCAACATTCACCACAAATACACAAATATCCAATGGACAAGCCTTCCTTCAGGGAGAATTTGCTGAAGTTGGTGTACGAGTAAACGGAGCGTTCGGCTCAACGAATGTCCCAAGCGGCTTCCATGCCAATCCCTCAAACTGTCTTGGTTTCCGTGTTGACCGTGAAATGGATGGATGGGGAAGCTCTACAGACGATGGTGACTACTTCTGCCCTGGCTCACCCTTTGAGGGCTGGCAGGTAAAGGTCGGTTCAAGCCTCGGCAGGAACGACCATGGACAAACTGGGGTTTCTGGTGCTGTATCCGATATTCAGAACTCAGGTTCTTCGCAGTGTGTCTCTTGGAATAGTGCAAGCCCGTATAACGGAGTGAGCATTTCACAAAGATATTGTGTGCCAACGGCAGGGCAGGCTTTGCATACAGATGTGACCCTCACTAACACAACAGGCTCGGCTGTCAGCGACATTTATTTTGGTCGTGGGTTTGATCCAGATAACGCAACAGGATCTGGCTCAATGACCTGCGCTGGTTCAACGGCTGGAACGAATATGTTTCAGTCTTGCAATGCTGTGACTGGTCAAGGGACAGAGGCACAAGCAACAGCCCGTTGGGGAAATAACTCATTTATTGCACTTCAGTCATTTGATGCTCGTGCTCGTGTAGCTCGTCAAGCTGGTGGATTCTCCTCGCCGGACCCTTCAGATATTTGGACTGCTGGTAACAACCTTTCAACAAGTGGCACATATCTCGGCAATGTTGGGGAAATGCTTGCAGATGCAGGTATTTATGTTGCTCTCAATGTTCCTACTCTTGGTGCTGGTGCTTCTACTTCTTTTCGTATCAGCTATGTGCTTTCAGCGGATGGAAATAATGCTCCAGTATTAGGTGCACCAGTAGTAAGTGGCATTGGCCAGACTTCTGCAACTGTGGCATCAACAGTAAACCCAAAGGGTTTCTCAACCACAGCAGCGTTGGTCTACTCCACTGATTCAAGCTTTGCTACCTCTAGCTCTGTATCAATGGGAACACTGACTGGTTCAGACGAGCTTGCTATTGACGCAGAGATCACTGGTCTTGACCCAAGCGAAACTTATTACGCAAAGATTGTTGCAACTAACGAGACTGGAACTACAGAGTCAGCAGTATTTGACTTTGATACTCTAGCCGCAACTGCTCCGATAGTTTCATCAGAAGAACCAACAGTCACGGTTGATGATGGTCCTGTAACTCTTTCTGGAACATTAAACCCTAACGGTTTCAGCTCTACAGCCGTCTTCCAATACAGCACTACAGCAGACTTCTCTGGAACCGTAGTGGATGTTCCAGTATCTGGAAGTTTTGATGGAACATCACTCTCAACCGTATCTACCGTTGTTTCTGGTTTGACTGGTTCAACAACATACTACTTCAGACTTAAAGTAACTAATGCTTCTGGTTCTGCATACGGATCAACCATGTCATTTGTACCCAACGATATCCCTGCACCAACATCACTGGTTGTGACAAGCCTTGATGATACAACTTCAAGTGGGACACTCCGTTGGGCAATCACACAAGCAAACGCTACGGCCGGTGGCATTTATGATTCAATCACTTTTGGTGTTGATGGAACAATAACTTTAACGAGTGCTTTGCCACAGATAACACAGAATGTGACTATCACTGGTAACAGCAGAACGCAGACAATCATTGATGGAAACAATTTGTATCGCATATTCAATGTTCCATCTGGCAGGAGCCTTACGGTCTCCGACATGACACTTAAGCAGGGACAAAATGTTTATGGTGGCCTCATATACAACTCCCAAGGAACTGTAGTTGCAACAAACTTGAGATTTACGGCTATGACTGGCGGCAGTGCTGTTTGGAATAATGCTGCTGGTTCAACAGCAACTTACACAAACTGTACATTTGACTACCTGAGCATTGGAATTGGTGGCGACCATGGTTCAACTCCACAACTTCCGTCTGGGGTTACAACTTGGGCAGACCAAACAGATTCTGCTTTTCAGAATAAGACATATGTAGATAACTGTGTTTTCAGCAACAATGGTTCTGGCATTAATACCCAGCGCTTTACTAAGGTGCAAAACTCAACATTTACAAATAACTCTTATGCAGTGAACATTCAAGGTTTGAATAGAGGTCAAGTCTTGAACTCCACGTTCACAGGTAACGGTATTGGCGTTTACCACAATGGTTGGATTCCAGCATCTTTTAATATGGGTACAGATAATCGTTTGATTAGTGGAAACACCTTCACCAATAACTCGATTGCTATTTATCTTGACGACACAAATACGAGTGGACAAAAATATCAAGGTTGGTCAACTGTGGTCGGCAATGCCTGGGACGCAAATGGCGTATGGGTTCGCTACTATCAGTGGAATGGAACCACAAATGCAGAAGGGACGGCACGCCCTTACACAACAGGAACGGTATTTGCGCAAAGTTCAAACACATTCCCCGATACGATTAGTGCCCCAAGCAACCTAACGGCAACCGATACTGGTACGGGGATTTTTCTTGATTGGGATGCACCAGTTGGCGGCGGATACCTTCCTGAACGATACGCAATTTCGTGGTCTGGAAGTCTTGGTGGAGGTGGAATCGCTACAGGAAATGTCGGCGGTGCAAATGCACTGAATACATCAATTGAAATTCCATATTCGGTTATCTACTCATTCGGTGAAGAAGGTGAAACATTCCCATTCCACATCCGCTCTGATAACGATACTTTCTCAAAGTATTCAGCGAACTCAAATGTCGTTTCAATCCAGGTTGGGGTTTCCACGAGCACTACAACCACGTCAACAACAACAACGACGGAAGTAGTGTCAACGACCACAGAGCCAGTGGTAGTGGTCGTCCCTGTAGAACCTGAGCCAGAGACCACAGTCCCAGAAGACACCACGCCAGCCACGGAAGAGACGCTGCCTGAAGAAACAGAAACAACAACGACAGAACCTGAAACAACGACGACAGAACCTGAAACAGAATCAACTGAACCTCCTGTAGATACTTTACCAGATGAAACAACTGATTTCACCGATGAAGAAATAATTAATATTATAGATAGTATAGATACAACTTCATCAGAAGAAGTCGCAGCAGTGTTAGATGATATTTTTACTTCTGATGTATCTGCTGAACAGTTGACTGAAGTTCTCGATGCTGTATTTACTGCAGACGTAGAAGCAGAAGTCTTGGTGGCTGCACTTGATGCAGTGTTGTCAGCTGATATTTCGACAGAAGAATTTGCCGCAGTTCTCGATGCAGTATTCGATGAGCCATTATCCGATGAACAGTTTACCGCAGTTATAGATTCAGTTATCACAGAAGATATCACCGATGAACAATTCGCTGAAGTTTTAAATGTTCTAGAATCAGATACAGTTTCAGAAGAACAGGTAGCTGAGGCAGTAGATGCAGTACTTGAAAATGAAATAACTGAAGATCAAGCAACCGATCTTGCAAGTAGCTCTAAGGTTCTGGAAAGTATCGATACCACCCAAGCTAAAGCAGTGTTCGAAACTATCCCTGTTGAAGACCTAACTCAGGCCGAAGAAGCAGCCCTTGTTGCTGCAGTGACCGATGCTCCTCAGGAAATTAAAGAAACCTTTGAAGAGACCATTGACATCTATGGTGAGGGTCTTGACGACTATGTTGCCGTAGGTTCACAGGTTGACGTAGGAAGCCGTAGAACGCTTATAGCAGCCACTACAGCTGTTGCAGCCGTAGCTGGAGCTGCAGCCACAGGAGGAGCTTCTGGAGGCTCCACAGGCGGTTCTGGTGGCAGTTCTGGAGGCGGATCTAGTAGCTCAAGTCCAGAGGGCCGTAGTAGAAGAGAAGAAGAAGGCGAAGAGCCAGCAGGAGAGATAGCTGGTCCAGAAGACGAAGACGACGAAGAATTAACAAGAAACAGTATATTTAACTATTACCTGGAGGAGGGTATATGGAAGAGAAAAATAAGTTGGCTCGGACTAATAAGAAAGTTTGTCAATGAGACAGCAGCACTATCATTTACATTAGCTGGTAGCGTAGTTGTATTCATTACATTGTCTGGAGACACAAGAAAGACAGCTATGATAGCAACAGGTGTAGCACTTGCTGTTCATTATATACATGTTCTTTTAAAAAATGATGAGGCCTAGTAATGAGCAGACTTCTTTTAGATAAAGAAGATGTTAAAGTAGCCAGCATTAAAGCATCAGTTGAATTTTTGCTGGCTGAAATGACAAAACAAAATAGAGAATTGTTTACTCATCAAGAACTAGAAGATATTCTTTTAGATATATATAATTTAGTTAAGTAGTTTTGGGGTCAGAACGTTTTTCTAAAAATGGATTTGGCCTCAAAAATTTTTTTCCAATTTTACCCTATAAGGGAATTTTAAAATAATAAACTATATGATATAATTGAAACATGTCTGAATTTGGCCATGTAAACGATATTGGGATACTGGGAAGTCCTGCGTTTAGTTTGCGCGATAACCTTTTAAATCACAAAGTGCTAGTCTTCAAAAACGCTAAATATGATATTAATCAATATTATGATTTAATGAAATCCTTACTAAAAAAAGACAATGTTCTTTCGATGGATGATGACTATAAATACAATCATCTAACAAAACTACAGCACTCTAAAGCTGGAGAATATGGATATTATGCGCGTTGGCAGATTGACTCTTGTTGGGATATAGAAGTTGCTGACATTTGCGGGCTCAATATACTAAGTGCAGAAGAAGATGCTATTCACATGACTTGGGTTGATTTAGAGAAAGTAAGAACTCTTCTTAATAAAGAAACATTTGATTTTATCACAAAGCATAAAGCAACTGGTTGGAATATATTAAATCCTAGAGATTTATTTTCAAGACAGACTACTCCAGGTTACCAATACCCAGCGCTAAGGGTTCACCCAGAAACAAGCAGGGAATCTGTATTTTACAGCGGCCCTTCTACTATAGGAAAAGATAATGATGTGTGGCAGGATTATTTAAAGTATTTGTTGGAGTTTTTTCAAGATAAAGATAATTGCTTTACAGTTAATCTAAACCAAGGTGATATAATTATTTGGGATAACAGATGTACCGCATATACTTTTTCTGGTCAGGACAACGCGCTAATGCAAAAAACACTAATATACGGTTCCATACCTGTTTGGGGTTAATATGTATTTAAAAAACAATAGTGGTTACATTTATGAGGGATCTGAAAATGTGTTAATAGATCCTGAGGACATAAAAAATATTTACATAGTTGAAAACTTTATATCAGAAGATCATTTAAAAATGATTAATGATTACATCAAAAAAGTTGGTTTTGTAGAGAATGCTAATCCAGTGGAATTTCCATTAGCAATGCTTAGGTTTGATGAAGATCAAGAGGTGTCTTTGTTGATGGATAATTATAGGGAAAAAGTTCAAGTTCTTCTAGAAAGAGATTTTGATTGTGAAGTAGAACCCGCCTCGTTTAATCAAGCTGCTCGTTACTTAACTGGAGATCATCTCAATGAACACGCAGACAAAGTGTGTGAATCTTGGCGTGATTTAAGTAATATACTATATTATAACGATGATTATGAAGGTGGAAATTTCTTTTTTAGTCAATATGATTTAAGCTTTAAACCTAAAGCTGGAACTTTAGTGTATTTTCCTGGCGGAGGAAACTACGCCCATGGAGTAGAAACAGTTACTGCTGGAGAACGTTATAATACAACTGTTTTTTGGAAAGTAAAAAAATGGAAAGGTAAGCAGTACGCTTAATTATGATAATACCAGATGACATGATCGTTCACATCGCTAAGATATTTAATGGTGAATATAACATTGGTTACAACAACCCAAATCCAACCATCTTAGATATAGGTGCAAATATTGGCGGCTTTGCTAGATGGGCAAATTATAGATGGCCTAATTCAAAGATTCATTGTTATGAACCAGTTAAGAATACTTTTCAAATTCTTCAAGCTAACACTTCTGATATTCCAAATGTGGAAATAAATAATGTAGCGATTGGTAAGAAAAAAGAAAAAAAGAAAATTTACTATGGAAAAAACAACATAGGAGAAGCTTCTTTAATTCAAGGTGTGGAACAGCGTGAAGAAGGTGAGACAATAGATATTTTTCCTGGATCTAAACTTCCTAAAGCTGATATAGTCAAAATAGACACCGAAGGTTATGAAGTTGAGATTCTCAGTGCTATAACGTTTCAACCAGATATTTATTTAATAGAATATCACTCTTCTGACAATAGAAGATTTATAGATTCTTATCTATCTGATTATGTTCTTATTTCACTAGACATGAGAAACCATAATTACGGAATTGCTAAGTATGCAAAGAAAACTTTGTTTGTCTAACATTGTTTTCTTTAGTTATAATATAGTATAAAATTAATATGGTTTCAGAAATTTTTTATATTAAAAATTTTATACCTAAAGAACTAATGGATAAGCTTATGTCTTGGACAAAGAATGTAGTCCCCGTTAAAGACGATTATAGCGGTAATCCTTTTGAATTCTTGCAACCAAATGGTGATTCTATAGCTTGTGATATTTTTTCTTTTTTAAATAAATCTATTCAAGAAAATATAGAACAGAAGTTTTCCTGTAAGATATTTGAAGAAACTTTAAATGGAATGACAGTTTATGCGCCTGGATCTTTTTTACCAGAACATATAGATAATGTACCTGGGCAAAATATTCCTACTCCAAATGGTTATCCATCAAGAGATATTTCATCTACCCTATATTACAATGAAGATTACAAAGGTGGAGAAATTTTTTTTGTTAATCAAGATTTAAAAATTAAACCAACAGCTGGAAGTTTATTATTGTTTCCATCAGATGAAAAATATATACACGAAGTATTACCAGTAATTTCTGGAATCAGATATAGTTCTACTAATTTTTGGTGTGTAAAGGAATATGTTAATTAGCGAATCCAAATTCCTAAACGATCTAATTCTTCATCATTATCGCTAATAAACTTATATCCTTCTGGTCTTGGATCTTCTTCATCTTTCCACACTGGAATCATAGATGTATTTCCATATGAAAAATCTGGATTATTACGAAGATGTATTTCTATAAGTTTTCCATCTATAAATTCGCAATTAATTGCCTTATACCTAAGTGGTATTAATCCTATAAACGGTGGAAGTGGATAAGTCTGTTCTGTCTTAACCCAATGAGTAAATCTTGCATACGGGAGCACTTCGTGTTTGGTTCCAATTACTGACAATATTGGTTCATACCCACGATAATCGATACTGATATGATCACCGGTAAATATCTCACACCAAAATTCCCCAGGATGTAAATGATCAGTTCTATTCTCCAAATATTCAATACGGGCATTCTTGCCCATACCTTCTATATTCATAACTGGTCTTACAAAATACTCACCAGGAGATGGAACTTCAACTCCACTCGGACCACATAAATGACCAGAACGTCTTGCAACGATTAACTTATTAAATATCCAGAGATCTTCTTCTTTGCAATTATTCCAGGCATCGCTTTCTAAAGACATCCTAATAATTATTCTTCGTCGTCTGGAATACCATTTCCATTTTTATCTTCTTTATTGCCACCAGTCGAAATCATTAATCCAGCAAGTGTCCCTGTAATAAATGTCGCAATGCTTGACAGTACACTAAAG
>Ga0209770_10000011_pt1 | contig 130481 bp, 164 predicted proteins | sample LauGreSu1BDMLBDD_2_FD_187572 | JGI IMG/M metagenome (GOLD analysis project Ga0209770, IMG submission 187572) | Freshwater lake microbial communities from Lake Michigan, USA - Su13.BD.MLB.DD (SPAdes) (version 2) | ecosystem: Environmental > Aquatic > Freshwater > Lake | place: Lake Michigan... | reverse complement strand
GATGTCGATTGCTTCGTCCGGCGAGATGGCGTCGTCTGCGAAGGCGATTGCGTCTTCTTCAATCGGCTGCCAGCCACGATCTTTTCCGGAACCGTCGTAGAAAGCCTCGATCAGTTCGCCGTCCTTTTTACGAAGGTCAACTACAAACCTGTCAAAGATGTCGCTATAACCAGAGTCAACAACCTCTGCGTCGTACTGCTTCTCTGCGATTGCTTCTACTTCAAGAATGTCAACGCCACCCTTGACGGCAAAACAACCACCCTTACATCCTTCGCAGGCCGGCGACTCGGGGGCGAGCACCTTGCGGTCAAAGGCACACATGAAGTGGTCATCACTTGCGTCCTTGACACCGATCTTGTTCATGCGCTCCATGCGCATTTTCTTACCCTCGGTACGTTCTTCGACTTCTGTCTCTTCGTCTTCAGTCTCTTCGTCTTCAACGGATGCCATTTTGGGTTTTTTCTTCATTGGCATGAGTTCAAGTTCTTCCTTGGACATCTCCTCGTCCATTTCGGATTCCTCGTCCTCGGTAGGTGCGCCCTTGGTCATGACGGCCATAGCTCCGCACTTGCCGCAGACCTTGTCGCCCTTCTTGTAGCCACAACCGGCGACATCGCCCTTGGCACACGCCTTGACCTCGCCCATGGCGCTGACGCGTACGACGGCTTTTTCCTCAACCTCTTCGTCAATAGACTGACTGATCTCTGGGTTCATTTTCCTGTCCTCCGTGATCCCCTGCGGGTCATTTGGTTTGCCCATTGCTGGGTACTACAGAGCTTTTTTTCGCTGCCCTGAACTGTACAACATCCGTTCGTCATCATTGCGACACCGACCCGATGGCTTTTTTGAGTGCCTCGAGTGCGTCGGCACTTACTGCGTTGGTGTCGTAGAACACCCTGTCGCCCTTGACCGTATATCCGATGCCGTGGTACGAGACGACCGGGGCAATCCACTCGCCGTGCTGCTTGACGGTTACACCGTCGACGGCTAACGACTTCTTGCCGGATGACTTCATGATTGAGGCAATGCGGGCTTCAATCTCTTTTGTCTGTTCTGCGAACTTGGTAGCGGCTCGTAGAAAGTCCACTTTTTCGTACCATCTCAGCTTGATGTCCTGTGATTTCTTGAACCACTTATACATGTTGTCGGCGGCCGCTTCTCGTTCCTTGATTAGTTTCTTAACCTCTGACTTGACATCGTCAGCCAATGAATCCACATCGGGGGTACCAAGTTTTTCTGCTTGGAACTGGCTGATGTGATTGTGTGCCGAATAAGCGTTTAAGGCCATACTCTCCCACATTGCGATCATTGCCGACATGATCTCCTGAGGCGAAGCCTTCTCTACGCCCCTGCTGAACTCAGGGTCAAATGGGGGGTTGGCTTTCGTTTGCGACTTGATTATCTCCCGTGCCCTGGCCCCAGTGATGGTGTTTGATGGTTTTTTGTCCCATATTGTTCCGTACGCTTCTCTTAGTTCCATTGCCTGGCGGAGGGCCTGCTCAATGAAGTCCCTCCTGCCGACATCGTCGAGCATCAGGTCGTCCGCATGGAACTTCTTGTCATCGGACGAACCGGTATACGGCTTTCGGACGGCGTTCCATAACTCAGACCAGACGCTGAACTTTCCTTTTCCGTTGTCCGACACGTGTTGTTTGATTGGCTTTCCCGTCATGCCGTCATGTCGTGGCAAGTAGTTGTTGGGGCCAATGCCGCCCGTGTGCTTGCTGCCTGAGATCTTCACGGCTGGCGAGAACAACTTGTCAAACGCACCTCGCAATGTCCCGGATACGCCAAACATCTCGTCCACGGTTGTCGGTTCGTTGTCCTTGAGTTTCTTCATTGACTCTTTTTTGTACTTCTCCTTCATGGCATTTACGCCCGAAACAGCCGCACTCACGAGCTTCTTTGGGCCAGCAGGCCGTTGGTAGACCGTGTTGTCCTGGACCATGCCATCGCCGTCTGCGTCGCGGGCTTTGGGGTCCATGCCACCAAGTCCCTTGACGGAATAGCCGTCCTCGTCGACCCACTCGGTGTACGAACTAATGGCGTTGTCAATGGCCGTTGCGGCGTCGGCGGTCATGTTCTTCTCGTTAATCGTCACAGTCTGTGACTTTACCGAGACGGAGAGGTCATAGTTGCTGACAACAGGAGCAATATGCGACACGAGGTCACTCGCGTCCTCAACGGACAGTACAAACGCCGCGCCCTTGAACTGAACCTCACCGATTGTGATCACGTCGTTGATAAGTTCGGCCGCTTGCTTGAGTTTGGCAATGTTGCTGGACGACAAGACGCGTCCTGCCTTGATGCCGAATAGGTCGTCGTCAAGCGCCGACTTCAAGCCACCGCAACCGCAACCGCAACCAGGCTTCTTTGCGTAAGGCATGACCATGCTCATTCCTTCCTCATCTTCACCCTCGGACTCCCAGTTGTCGTCGTCCCTCAGGAAATCAGTGAACTCTGGCTCTTCTCCCATGAAGTCTTTCAAGGCCAGCATGAAACCCTTCATCTCCTCGTCGTCATCGCCCTCTTCGTCGTAGGGATTGCCATACGACTTGCCAAAACGATTGTTGAGGTTGTTGTTGAACTCGGCATCACTGAAAAGCGATCCCTGAATCACACGCTTACCCTTCTTCAACTTCTTCTTGCAGTTCTTCATCCCGGGGTGATGACACCCTTCGTTTGGCCATAATCCGGTCGTCTCGTGATGCAACCAGGCGCAGATGTTCTCTAACGGGTACAACTCGGGGTGGTCGGCGAGAATGACGCGACACCTACGAAACCCGCCTGGCTTCTTCATGATTGGACGCCAGTAACGGAGCAACCTTTCAAGGTTTCCTCTACGCGGGCCGTAACCCCTAGCAATATCACCGGTGACATTTTCCTGTGGAGCATCAACACCGACAATGTTGGCAATCTGATTCAGGGCATCTGCACCGGGTGCTGCCTTGCTCTCCTCGTATTCGTCATCGTCCTCAAGAAACTTCACCCTCTCTTCGGAGTCACCAGAAGGAAGCCACATTTTCAAGTCGTCATCGTCATCGTCAACATCAACATCAACAACGCCCTTGGGGATGACCGCGAAACGGCATTTCCCGCCTGGCTCGATGTCCATGGCAATGATGTCGCACGAGCCGTCTGCGTTATAGAAAACGCAGTTTGAGCACTTGACACCGATTGAGGCAACTTCGTTCTCGTCGGCGGGGGTGTAAGCAGCCCAGACTCCTTGAGAGTCCTCATTGAAACGTCCATGAGTGGAGACAATCCTGAGTAAAGAATCCCTGAGATCGGATTCCTCGGCATCAAGGATTGGCCTACCCTCAACCATGGGCATATCGGTGCGCATATCGCCACCCTTGTCATTTTTCACGGACAAAGTGGAGGTCAGTTGGTTTGCGCCGTGTAGCACGGGTGAGACTTCGTAGAGTTCAAGTTCCTTGAGGATGTTGGCTTGAAGCTTGGGGTCAAATACGGCGTCAAGTGTCTTGTAGCCGATTGACCATTCCTGCTCCTCGCCGAAGAACTGCACGAACGAAAAGGCTTCACGACCACGTTCTGACTTGAGGTTCAGTTGCACGCGGGCATAAACCGCACCCACGCCAGCCTGCTTCATTTTCATGGGAAGCCTGGGGTCACTTGGGCTGACCTCAAAGATGTCAATGACCTTGCCGATGGGCTGATTCCAGTCGTGTCCCCATACAACACGGGGTTTCCTGCGCTTTAGCGACTTATTGAAAGCACCGGGGATGATGATGTCTCCCACGCTGTCCTTATTGCCGATTGCAGCAACAAAACACTCAACTATGCCAAGGGCATCGTCGACGCCAACTTGTCCCCCCATTGTCTTGAAACTGAGATCAGCCACGAAACTTTTCCTTTGGTCAGTGATACCTATGAAAACATACCCCCACTAGGGCTTCTGTGACCGCAACATTGACGGCAAATACCCCAAATGGCATTGACGGCAAACTTAGTGCTTGAAATGCCTCTTGGAAGTCGCTAAGGTCTTCCTAACAACAAACGACGGAGACCCCCGCCGACCCCCGTGAAAAGAACGGGAAGGACAACGGGATGATGGACTCCGATTTGCCAACTGGAGTGTCTCAGGAGGGACACGACGGCAAGAAGGGCCACTAAGGCCGGCAAGCGCAAGCAAGCCACCCCATAGAACCCCACTGACCGCGCAACAACCAGAAGGAGAAACACCATGCGCAAGCAAAAAGCCTTTGGCTACGCCATTGGGGCGGCAACCGTCGCCCTCGTCATCTCAATCGGCTACACAGCCAACGGGATGGCACCAGCCCCCAGCACAACAACTACGGTTGTCAGCACCCCCGAAACAACCACGACGACAATCGTTGTTCCGGAAACCACAACCACAACCACAACCCTTCCCGACCCTGTCGGTGAGGCAGAAGCCATCTACCTCAGCCTTGAGTGGAAGCCCTGTTCGCAGTGGTTCCGCACCGCTGCACAAGCAGGTTGGCCGTTGGATCTCATTCCCGACGTCCTTGACGAGATGTACAGCGAATCTCGATGTCTCCCACTCGGTCCGCCCAGCGCATACCCGGAACATTGGTCTGGCGAACGAACCGACGCATGGGGCGAGGACTACGCCGACCTCTGGAATCACTCCGATTGGGGCTTGATGCAGATCAACGGCTTCACTCACAAGGATTTCGTCAGCCAGTTATACGGCGAGATGGACGCGATGGTTGACCCTCTCAAGAACCTTGAGTTCGCCTGGAAACTGTACAGCGACCTTGACGAACGAGGTCGCTGTGGATTCAAGCCGTGGAGCAGGCCATGCGTCGACTGACCGTTCTAGCCGTTGCCCTGGCGGTACTCGCTTCCCCCCTCGTTGACCGCCCGGTATCCGTCTCTGCCGAGAACTCGCCCCCTATTGACTACTCGCAGGTCAACTGGACGGAACTCGCCCGCTTCATGTATGGCAGGTGTGGGGAATACCACGACCTCGCCATCTCTGTTGGCTGGACTGAGGCTCAATGGAAGAAGTTGAGTTTCGTCATGTACCGAGAATCCAGGTGTAATCCGATGTCGTTCAATCGCACCGACCCCAACGGCGGAAGTAGGGGTTTGATTCAGATCAACGGTTATTGGTGCAAGAAGAACAAGTACAACCCGAGTGGCTGGCTTCAGGCACAAGGAACACTCAACACCTGTGACGACCTCTTTGATCCGGCGACAAACCTCCGTTCTGGACTTGCGATGTGGAACTACAGCCAAGAACGCAATAAGTGCGGGTGGCGACCGTGGGCAACGCGCTGCTAGAACTACGGGCATGGAAACGCCCACAGTCAGACCACAACGGCTACTAACACAGAACAGCGAACTCAGGAAGGTCGGCGTCTGGAACTGGACGCTCCCGGCCCACACTCTCAAACTCACCGACGGCTCGTGGTTTAACACCTGCCCGAACGCAGGATCGTGCGGGCGGGTGTGCTACGCCAAGATGGGGACGTACACCTTCTCCAATGTCAGGAAGAGGCATCTACAAAACCTCGAGTATGTCCTCCAAGACGGCGACGCCTGGGAGGCACAGATAACCGCCGAGGTCGCCCACAAACGCATGAGGCCGACAGGCACCCCACTCAACCTTGACCACGATCCAACGGACGAAGTGTTATCTGATTGGATAACACGGGGCGGCAAAGCGGTTCGCATCCACGACGCCGGGGACTTCTTCTCAGCCGACTATCTTGACAGATGGTTCAGGATTGCCGTCTCCGCCCCTGATGTCCTCTTCTACGCCTACACCAAGGAAGTTGTGCTGCTAAAAGAAAAAAAATCAAAAATGCCCCCCAATCTCCGGGTCGTCTACTCATATGGCGGTAAGCAAGATCACCTCATTGACAGGGATACCGACAGGCATGCCGATGTCTTCCCCACGGCAACGGCACTCGCTGAGGCAAACTACTACGACCAAGAGGACAACGACCTCCTCGCCGTCACCGCTCCAACAACGAAAATCGGCATCGTTGCAAACAACCTCCCTGTTGCGAACAAGCGTTTCGCCGGGAAAACGATGAGCGAACTCTCCGCAACTTGACGAAACTTTCAGCAGCGCCTAAGGTCCTGCACATGGAAATACGAGCCGGCCGTCTCTACGCAGTCAACAACAGTTCGCATCCCGGGATCGACACCCCCGAACCGTATCTATGTCTCAACATTGGCGGTACGCCAAGGTTCATTTTTGCGCCGGGCCTTGCCAACTCCGGCGATGGTCCGCACGACACTGGTGCCTGGATGGACCACGTTCAGTGGGCCTGGGCACTTCGAGCCGATCAGGTGCTTGGACCTTGGTCCGAGCACCGCCCACCGTCCCGTACTGCGAACACTCGTACGACGACGATCAAGGCCGCCACGCACACGACGAGAGTTACGACGTCCAACGACCCCCACGACGGCTACACGACCTGGTTTGAGACGACGACGACGAACCCGTACTTCACGAAGACGATGATGCGATACCTCGGAGCCGACCGACCTGAGGCTGAACGGCACTCGGGAATCGGAACCCCCGAATCGGAGTAACGCGCGCGGAGATCCGTTTTCGCTCCCCCCTTGTATCCACACCCGTTCTGGAGGCTCGCGCGACACTTTTCTGCCGTGACTCTTCGCCCCTTCGGCCCCGGAGTCGAGCAGCTCCGGCCTTGACAGCTGACGCCCGGCATCGCCCCTGCTCAGAGGCTGCGCCATCGAGACATCGAGGCAGCTGATGGTCGATGCTATCCCCGGGGGTCACGCATCCCCACCTCCGGTCACCGGCCGCCACTCAGCTTTGGCCCTGCTTCCGGCTTGACGTCGCATCCGTCGAGGCCCTACCATTCGATGCCATGCCTTCGTAGCTCAGTGGATAGAGCGTCGGTTTCCTAAACCGCAGGTCGCAGGTCCGATTCCTGCCGAGGGCGCACCCCGTGATCACCCGTGTCAAACAATGACTTGACTTTGTCACACCCTTGAGGTATGGTATGTCTGTCAATGAGACATGACCAAGGAGGTCGCTATGGAGAAGAAGCCGATCACATGCAAGAAGTGCGGATGCCCTGACCTGAAGTGGGCGCAGAGCAAGGCGGGCAAGTGGTATCTCACCCCCATGGAGGGTGCGCACATCAAGAACGAGAACGGGTGGGTCATGAAGACCATCAAGATCGCCCACCGTTGCGACCTCTATGAGGAGCAGAAGGCGGAGGACGCACGCATGGAAGCCGTCATCGTTGAGGAGCAGGCGAGTGCGATCATTGACCGTTGGATGGACGAGGAGGCGACCGACGAACAGAGGCACGAGTACCTCACGGCGATCCGTGCGGGCTTGGGGGAGGAGTTCAAGACGGCACTCCTAGAGACACTCACCCAACGCACCTGAGGCCACGAGAGTGGGCCGTGGGGGTACGGTGGGGACGTGCTCGAGACAGCAGTCCTCATCGCCGTCAGTGTCCTCCTCATGATCGTCGCACCCACGCTCATCAGCAGGGACGACGACGACCACTAGCCGTTGTCTGTCGCCATGAAGCCGAGCTCACCCAAGGCGGTGATGCCCTCGTGCGGCAGGGCATACCTGTCCACCTCGGTCTGCCTCAGTATCCGGTGGGCCACATCGGCAAGCTCATGCTCCGTCGAGAACCCGACGCCCACCCGGGGTTCGGCCCATTCGATGCGCCGGCCGACGCCCACCTTGTAGGGCTGCACCACATAGGCAGCATCGCCCTCGATCGTCACGCACAGCAGGGTGATGCACTCCTCGACCTCCGGGTCGGTGGGGAAGCGTTCGACTAACGTCCTCGTATCGTCGCTCGGAGGGGCCGTGTAGGACTCGTGTGCCCATACCACGGCGTGGCAGCCCCATGACCGGCGCATCACCGCTACGGCCTCGAGGAGAGCGATGTTGAGCGTCCTTGACGAATCGTTCTCAATCAGGATCGCATAGGACTCGACGACCCCGGTGTCATCGAAGCAGAACACGCACGGCAGCACATCGGTGCCGACGCCCATCGAGCGAACCGATTCCGACTTCGTCTGCTTGGCCGCATCGAGGACGCCGTACGTCATGTCGATGGGATGCGGGCTCATGCCCTGAGAGGCTACTAGCCGCCCGCGCAGCACCGAGTCAGATGCGGCCGCACGCTTCGAGGCCGGCGGGGGTGGGGGCATACGTCGACTCCTCGAGCCATCCGAGAGTCACGGCATGCCTTACCATGCGCTGCGTCGACCCATAGCTCCGGCCCCAGGACTTCGAGATGCCCTCGACTGTCACCGGAGACCCGGACTCGACGATCCCGGCCGCAGCCCGGACGACGTCGCTCGTGCAGCCCATCAGCCAGGCCCGTTCTCTTTGCGCCAAGCTGCCACTGCCTCTCGAATGTCATACGGATTCCTCGATCCGCGTGGCGGCTCTGCGTTGTCCGCCGCCCGTGACTGCGCACCTGGCCCTCCATAGGCATCCCATCCGCAGGCTGCATAGCCGGCGAGGTCGACCCAGTTGTCTCGATGTCCCGGCGCATTGGCGATGCGGGCCGTCTTCAGCAGCACCATCATTGCGATGGCATCGTGCGGCTCAATGAGGTCAGTCAGCGCAGGCGACACGCTGATCCCCCTACGCTTCATCAGCCCCTCGAGGTAGGCGTTCCACATCTTCGAGACCTTCATGTAGTCGTCGTAGGGGTCACCGTAGGTCTCGTTCCTATCGCCGTTGACGAGCGAGGACGCTTCATTGAGGACTTCCCTCCTCCGATCCGCCGGCATCAGGAAACTCCCCGCGTTGAACGGTACGCAACGGCCTCGGCCACCGACGTGATCCTTGACAGCAGCGTCGAGAGAAGCTCCGGGTCGTCGATCTGACGAGCCAGCGCCTCGACTAGCTGCAGTGCGTTGTCCGCCCGGAGGAAGTCGGCGCGTTCGTACCGTGACTCCACACGACTCACTTTGAGCCGCCCTTATTCTTCTCGGCCCATCCGGTAACGATGCTCTTCATTAGCTCGTCATCGCCGGCCTCGACTAACTTCCGGCCCTCTTCGGCGTCCTCGTCGAGTGCCTCGAGGATGCGGCTAGCGAGGAAGATGCCAAAAAGCATCGCCGGAGCGAGGAAGGCGAGCATCCAGGCCCTCATTTCACGTCCCCGGTTGCTTCGACCCACGCCCTCAGAGCGGCCTCGGTTACCGGGTCTCTCGACCCGCGGTAGCAGTCGAGCGCGTCGAACAGCCGGCACCCGGCGTCGAGCAGCCGTGACTCCCGGGAAGCTTGTCCCGGAAGGTAGACCCAGCCTCCGGCTGATGTGGGCGGACGGCCGACGACGTTCGTCAGGGCCGTCCGCATCGCTTCGTGATCCATCCTCATTCACTTTCCTTCTCCCTTGGGAGCATGATGCTACCTATCTCAACGATCGGCATACGAATGGTCGTATCAGCAAAGGGGGCGTGGTTCTCAATCATTAGCCTGCGCTCACGTTCGGTCGTCCCTCCCCAGATGCCGTAGAACTCCTTGTTCTCGACCGCCCAGTTCAGGCAGTCGAGCCGGACGGGGCAGCCGTTACACATCGCCAGGGCCTCCTTTACGATGGCCCTGACCCTCAGATTGTTCTTGCCGGACGCCGGGTAGAAGTCCTTCTCAACCCCGCGGCACGCCGCCGAGTCACGCCACGTTGTGCTGCTCTGTGTCATGACTCCACCTCGCCCATGTCCGGCAACAGCTGACTTAAGTCCGACCACGGCCGAGTTGTCTCGAGGTTCTCAATGAACGTCGACGAGGCCCACTCGCCGACGGCAAGGGACAGGCCGGCACAACCCAAAGCATCTAGCAGGGTCATTGCGTCAATGTCTTTGGGTATATCGGGGTTGATGCTGCGCATCTCCTTCAACAGGTTTGTAGCCATCTCAAGTTGTTTGTGCTTGATAATGGATCGCCACTCAGCATGGCGTCCCGAGGGTATGTCGAGTTCGCTCATCGCTTCACATCCAGCAGCCGTGGGTAGCCAGACATCCACTCGGGTTCTTTTGTGGCGTCAAGCGAGACATGGGCCGACACGAGGTTCGTGCCCAATAGTTCGTCAGCAAGTTCAAGGACTCGCATATTAGGTATGAACGGGCGCACGCCCACCTTCCCGGCGGGACGGCACTCTGAGTAGACATAGCTAAATGCCTCCTCCTCGGACATCCCGATCATCGCACAGATGGCAATCGCAACCGCCGTTGAACGAGACTGACCTGCCTTGCAGTGGATCAACATTGAATCGTCCTGAGTGGCCGAAAAGGGCATCAGCCGTGGGTATGCCCAACAGAGGATGTCGTCAATCTGAGAAAGCGTCGGTGCGCCCTCTCGGTCAAGGTAGCGATCCTGGAACTCGACGATCAGATGGTCGCCGTGGCCCCAATCGCAATGCCACCACGGCGAGAACACCGTAAGGACATGGTCATAGGAGTGGCACCATCGTGCCGCCTCCCAACGGGTAGAGATCATTATGTTTGGTTTCTTCTTCATTGTTACCTCCTTGGTAAACGTGTGTTGGAATGTGTATTAGTACGAACTGTCAAGAATAGCGAGTCAAGGACTCCCTTGTCAAGGATGACCATGACTTTCCTGTTCGGGCACGGACGGTTGAGAGCAACGGGACGTCGCCGACCTTCCTTGACCACTCGTCGTAACGGCGTGTCGTGGGCGTTGACCCGACTTGGACAACCGCTGTGACGAACCTGTCGACTGACTCTTGGATCTGCTGATCGGTGAACACCTGACACGACGGCGACATTCGCTCAGTGACGACGCGAGCACCCGCCATGCGACGGGCCGACGACCATGATCCATGCCGAACCGTGATGGTTGCGACCGACGGAACACGACGGCCCTTCTTCGCTTGCGCTTCTCTCCACGCTCCGTACGAGATGACGCTCGTGAAACCGAGTCGTTCTGCCTCAATGATTGCGGCGGAGATCTGATCGTCGCTGAAGTCCTTATCCGAGCCCTTCCTGGTTAGCACCTGAGTATGTGCCACGGGGGCAAGCACCTCGCGTACGACCCTTGCGGGGATGCCTCCCGAAAGAAGAGCAACGGTTTCCTTCACATTGCGCGTCTTCTCGAAGAGTCTAAGGATGGTTCCCCGGTTTGCTTCGACCGACGCATTGTGAGTCCGGCGGGCCTGGTCAAGCGGCTTGCGCCTTGAGACGTCCTGTTTCGACAGCACCTGACGGACACGCTCGCGAGTCACGCCGTACGCATCGCCGATCTCCTGGAGTGTCTTGCCGGCCACGTACATGGCCGCCATTGTCTCGTCCCGGGTCATAGCTGACTTGTTGGTTTGGTTATTTTTCATGTTTTCTTCCCTTTTCCGGCCGCTTTCTCGGCCTCTCGGTCTGCTTTCGGGTCGCGCACTTCGTACGAACCCTTCTTCTTTGCTGCCCAGAACATGTCCGGGCGTTCGTTGATGAAACCTCGGACGCTCGACGACGTGGTGTCGCACTGAGCGGCGAGTGCTGATGCGGTAACGATGGCACCGACGTTCTCGGCGGCCCACTCAAGGATCGCCACTTTGTAGGCGTCCTTGCGTTTCTTCGGAGCGAACTCAACCGCTCGACCGAGGATCTCCTCCTTGACACGGCGGTCAATAGAGAACATCGTCATCACCCTCTCGGGTTCTGTCTCCGGATTCAGCATCATGGCGTACTTCGCCCGACTGCGCTCGCTAATGACGACCCACTCAGGATCATTCATCGCAGATGTCCACGATCCGTGGGCCTCCTGTAGAGCTGTAACGGCTGCCTTGTATTCTTCGTCGATGTCTTTTGGTGTCATCGTTACCTCCTTGGTTTATGTGTATAGGTAGTGCCGCCCTGAGGCGACTTGGTAACTGTACTACTTCTCGTTACCCCTTGTCAACTTCTGTACAAGAGAAATCACGTCACCGGGGCCGAGGACGATCATTCCACCCTCGATGCCGGTGTCCCCCACGACGATCTCGACCTGTTCGACCATGACACCGAGGCCGTGAGCGATGGCGGCCCTCGAGAAAGCCGCCCGCTCGAGAGCAGCTGACACCGAGTCGAGGTCGGGGCCGAGCACGGTCGCCTCGATGTACTCGTGCTGGCCAGCGTCCGTGACTTCCGGGTCGGGCATCCTCTCGAACGAACGTCGCTGCTCCTCGAGTTCCTGGCACTCCGGGCAGTCGATGTCGACCTCCGGCTTCAGCTTCCGCTTCTTCGACATCACGTGGCCGCAGTCGAGGCGTTGATGCCAGACCGTGGTGCCGTAACCCCCGGTCTTCCACGCTTCTCCCTCTGGCCTGGGCATCAGGAGTTCTCGGCCCTTGCGGCTTCGAGGCCGGCGGTTAGGTCTTCTATTCTCATTTCTTCCTCCTACAAAATGGAAGACCCCGGCTCCGACGTCCCAAGGAGGAGCGACGCGGGCCGGGGTTTCCCCCCCATGCCTTCCGGGGGGTCGGGCATGGGAGAACTAAATGACTTAGTTAGCGAGGCTAGCTCACCATTCTTCGTCGTTGCTGCTTGGTGCGGGTCGACGAGCTGCCGATGCTGCTCGAGCTGCTCCACCTGACTGCTGCTGACGTCCGCCAGCTGCTGGGCGTGACCCTTCGGCATCGCCACGGCGCTTGCGAACGAGAGACTCGATCACTTTGGTGCTGATGGCAACTTCGTCGACAACGAACTGCCACTTCGACTGCTTCTTGCCGGTGTCGACGTTGTCCCAGAAGCGTTGCTCAAAGCGTCCAGTTGCGACGACCCTGAGGCCCTTTTCAAGAACTCCAGCCGCATCTTCGGCCATTTGTCGCCAAGCGATGCAGTCGACGAATGATGTTTCGTTCTCCCACTCGCCTTTGTCATTCTTCCACGAGCGTTCGCAAGCGATCGAGAACGTCAGTTTCGACGCTCCGGACCCGAGAACCGCTAGTTCGGGGTCGGCGGTCAGGTTGCCTGCCACCGTTGTTTGTATTCCGTTTGCCATGATTGGCTCCTTTTATCGTGGACGGGTATTCCCGCCGGTCTGAGAAACACTACAGGCCCACCGAGCGTGGCGTCAAGTCGTGGGAGGGAAGTTCTCGGCGGGGCCGGTTGACGGCTCGAGGTCAATGTCCCAGAGCGTAGGCGTGACTGGCGGGTCGTGCTGCATCATCCTGATCAGCCGGGGTGTGTTGTGATCCGGGCCGAAGGCTAAGTACGTCCCGTCGACCGAGTCGCAGCCCCACTCCCGGGCGATTTTGACCCGCTTCTTCGAGTTAACTCGACCCATATGTACCCATTTGCGTTCGCTCTTCGCAATCTGCGTAGCTTCCCGGGCCGTGCCGGACAGCTTGAACTCAGTCGAGCCGCCGATAAACAACGCGCCCATCTCGGCCCATGGGATCTCGTCGAGGATCACCCCGTCCTGCAGGACGAAGGCCGGCTTGTATCCAGCATCAGTCACGGTGGCGTGGTATCGACCCCAGCGTTCAAGCGTCGCGGCGTGGTCGGCCACAACGTCCGGGACAGTCGCAAAGAGGGCCGACTCCGGGTGTTGCTTCACCTTCAACCAGTTGAGCCAGACCCGCTCATCCCAGCGTTCAGCAAAGCATCCATTATCAGCAGCCCAGGCCCACTCAGTTGAGGGAGCGTTGCGCTGACTGAACGGCGTCAGCATCGCTCCAATCGAGTTGTCGAGGAGCAGCCTTTGCAGCTCAGGCTTCTTGGGGATGCAGCCGGTGAGATAGAGCACGGTAGCCCCAAATGATCAACCCACCGAGCAGTGCCATCCACGTCTTTCCAATGACCTGACCCTGCCAGAAGTTGGTCGAGTCGAACGCTATCTGAAGGAAAAGGAATGAGTCGATGATGCCGCCGACGACCCCGGAGAAGACCACGGCAAGCGCAATCGACTTACGCTTGACTCGGGTGTAAACGAAGAAGTCGACGATTTCGCCGACCGCAAAGGCCACCGCTGAAGCTGCTGCGACATCCGGGTTCACGAAGAACGAGATGACAATGCCGGCCGCAATGGCGATGAGAACGTTCCTCTTCCCGAACTTCTCCTGCACATAGTCACGGGTGAAGAGGGCGATGCCGATCAGCAGCACGCCGGACGGGGCCTGATAACCGAAGCCGACCGGGATCGTGTGCGGGCCTTCCGGGAAGGACTGAGTACCAACGTTGCTGATGAACCAGTTGGCAAGGGGGATTGTTGCTAGGTAGGCAATGATTGCTGCATATTTTTTGATCATGTCGATAACGCTATCATTTGCCCGCTCGTTGTCGTGGCGCTGATGGCTTGACTTTCAGGGCCGGTTCGGTTACCGTCGACCCAATGGGAACAAGATCTGAATCAGAAGCACGTCTCGAACTGATCCGTAGGGTGAAGACATCGCTTGAAGTCACGGTTGGTGATGAAGCGGAAGTTGAAGCGCAGCAAGCAGAGCTGATCGACATGGCCACGGTCATTGTCGACGAGTTGGGCCTCCGGTATGTCGGCGGCGAATCGACTCTGTTCGAGCTGGGCGAAGACTAAGAACGCTCGAAACCGACGGGTCGACACGTCCATCTGACTCCGTCGACCTCGACAAAGTCTCCGGGGCCGATCGACAAACCGGGTGCTGCCGCCTCGAAAGAGCTGCGGGCCTCGAGTTCCCAGCTGCTCAGGTTGCCGAAGAACCCATTGCAGATCTTCCACGCTCGATCTGCGGCCTCGAGCTGCGTCCGTGACTCATAGTCTTCCCAGGCGCACGCAGGGTCGCGCCGGCCGCTGAGGTCTTTGACATGAACGATGATGTGCATCAGCGCTTCCGGGCTATGGAGCTTCGCCAGCAAGTGCATTTGCCCCCGACCCCGGCGCATCCTGGGCATGGAGAGGGCGTCCACTTGGGCCACTCCCTTCCGTCCTTGCCGGTGTTGATCATCAGTATCCATTTTCTGCCGCACTCGACACAGACAATCTTCCCGCCGGCGACGTCAGAGTAATCAAGCGTCGACGAACACCGGTGTGTCTTCGGGTTAGCTTTCAGCGTCATCGACGGATCATACCCACGCTCGACCGAGTGGCGCAAGCTGCGACCCGGGCGTAGCATCGACCCATGAACCAAGCTGAAGAAACAGCCGCCTTTGTCGGTGGCACGCACGGCGACTTGATCGACCCCGCCCACGACTGGGAAGTCACGCTTTCTCCGGCCTTTGGCATCGGGCCTGACGGCCTCGTCGAAATCCCCGGAAGGAACGTCGTGATGGCCGGAGGACGCGCAATCGACGTCGTTGGGTCGAGATGGCACCCGGTGCAGAATCGAGAAGTAATCAGCATCGCTCGAGGGGTGGCCCTCTCGACTGGCGGTAAAGTAACCCGGAGCGGCGAGACCGGGTCGGGTCGAAGGTTCTGGGCAAAAGTCGACATCGGCGGCTCGATGTGCGTCGTCGTCACCTCGGCCCACACCGGGAGTGGCGGGTTGACCGTGACTCCTTATGTCGAGGAGGCCGGCGCGCTCGTCCGGGTCGGGTCGAAGCCGGGTCTCAGCTGGCCGCACGGGCCGACGCTTGAGGCCCGCATCGCTGAATCAGAAGACATCGCCGAGTTCATTAGCGATTGGAAGTCGAAAGCCGCGTCGTCAAAAGCTGCGATGCAGAAGACTCAGCTCCCACCAGCAGCTTTCGTCCAGGCGTGCTCGGGCCTATTCCTTGCGAAGAACCGGACGAAGAAGCGGGAGGAGAACCGAAAGGACGTCCTCGACACGCTTGCCGGCAAGTGGAACGCAGCCTCAGACGGCCGCCTCGACGCTTGGTCGTCGCTAGTCACGGTATGTAGATGGCTCGACGCCGAACGCCCGGGGCCTGACGCCGACCGGGCGGAGGTAACGCTTGATGAGGGAAGTTGGGTCGTTCGTGCGAAGACCGAGGCGTGGGTGTGGTCGGCGAGCGTCATGCCCGCCGACCCACGGTGAATCAGTTCTCCCAACCCCAAGTGCCGTCGTTGTAGAGGACGACATTCTGTGGTGGACGACAGTCGGCGAGAGAGAAGGCGGTTGTCGCATCAGACCTCGCCCACGTGAAGTCGGGCTTCACGACGACGGGGCAGGCGGGTCTCTGATCGCCGTAGGCGGTGTCGACCAACCACTTGCCGACCAACACCGTTCCGCCAATCAGACCCGTCCAGAAGACGAACCTGACGGTGCTCCTGACCTTGTAGTACATGGGTGAGTGCCACCCGTTCTGTGTTCCGTTCATAATGACCTCCTTGGTCGTATTTCGTTGACACATTCATTAGACCGAACTTGACCCACAATGTCAAGCACCCTCGGCAAACTTTCTGCCGAGGGTGCTTTGGGGGACTCTTCCTTTTGTGTCAGGAGGCGGAAGAGTTGATGAGTGGCACGACCACATCGGTCATGGCGATCGTCCGACCGTCGGCGACCCTGATCGCCGAGATGGAGAACTTTGGCTTCTTTGAGTTGATGCCTGCGAAGGCGTACTCAACTCCGCCCGTCTTGAACTTTGTGCCGAGTGGGGCAACGAGTTCGGTCGCCTTGAACGCCGCGTCGTACGCCGTATATCCGAATCGTGTGTAGTAGATCGCTTCGGCGGACTTTGTGTTTACGCCTGATGCGTCCTTGGCTTCGACGGAACTCTCAATGACTAACTTGTAGATGTCTCCGTAAGTCGTCTTCACTTTGGGTTCGGCGAGACCGTGCTTGGCGAGGATTTCTTCCACCGCTTTTTTGATCTCGGCACTGACTTGAACTGCTAACTCTTTGGTTACTTCCATGGTGACCTCCTTGGTCATTGTTGTTGTTGTTTGTATAACGATCAACCCACACGGAAGTGTGCGGGCCTCTTTGCTTCGCAGGTAGACAAGTAGTAAAACCGTCCGCCCTTTTGAGACTTGATGTAGTCGTATTCATCCCAAGGAACAATCCATTGCTCCCCGCAACCACAGGCGCAGGTAACGAGTGTGAGTTCGTCATGTGGAGTTGATGTTGCTTCCATAATGACCTCCTTAGTCTGTCTCGGTATCTCCTTGACAGAGACCATGGTATACCCAAGGTGGCACGGAGTCAACTACTGAACGAAAAAAACTTCGAGATTATTTTCCGCTCCAATGGTTGACTTTGTCATACCTATTGTGTACGATACTTTGTGTCAAGTAATGAAGACCAAGGAGGTCGCTATGGAAACAGTAACGAAGAAGAAGATTTGGTTGGTGGTTCACACAACTTGCGGTATTGAGTTTGAGATCATCGCCGACAAGAACGGCGAACCTGACTTCGGTCGCTCAATATCAGGCCCTTGGTACGTCACCGGAGACTCCGACGACGACGACTACGACGAAGATGCCGAGGGAAAAGAAAAGGCAAGCCTGAACGCCGTCTTTGAGCGAGATGGTTGGGAACTCATGGGCGAGGTCTGGTCATGAAGCGACCCGCCCCCAAGGTGGCACGCCGACCTTGGTCGGACGCTGACCGCCTCGAGTTCGCATCGGGGAATGTCCTCAGAGCGAAGACCGTCCCGGCGAAACGTCGCCCGGGGCCATCGGCCGTCGACTGGGCTTAGCTCTTCCTGCGTGACTACGCAAATGTGTTCATGGGCCGGAAGAACTCAAGGCCCGTGTATTCTTGACTTCCATGATCCAACAACCTGACCTCAACAAGCTAGCGATGGCCGAGGCCGACGTGCAGGCCCTCGACAAAGATGAACGCCTCGCCCGGATGCACGCTTTACTTGAGGAGAGTCACGCCCTGCTCGACTGGGGGATCGAGTCAATGATCACCGGAGAAGGCAAGTCGGTGGCCGGCATCGCTGTCCTCTACTCGGGCGGCAACGACTCGACCTGCCTGGCCCACATGTTCCGGGGCCGAGTCGACGTGGCCGTTCATGCAAACACCACGATCGGGATCGAAGAGACCCGTGACTTCGTGCGCAAGACCTGCCTCGACTGGGGTCTCGAGCTGCGGGAGTACTACCCGCCAGCTGGGTCGACGTATCGAGAGCTCGTTGTCGACCAAGGTTTTCCGGGGCCTGGGCATCATTGGAAGATGTATCAGCGGCTCAAGGAGCGGTGTCTTCGCCAGGCCCGTGCTCAGATTGTCTCGAACCCGCGAAAAGAACGGGTCGTCTTCCTTGCCGGCCGTCGTCGAACCGAGTCGGCCCGTCGAGCCAACGTCCCGGAACTGAATCGAGAAGGATCAGTCGTTTGGGTCTCGCCGCTCGTCAACTGGACGAAGACTGACCTCTACACCTACCGTGACTGGGCGGGCGATGTACCGCGTAACCGAGTATCGGATCTGATTCATATGTCCGGCGAGTGCCTCTGTGGGGCCTTTGCGCACAAGGATGAACTGGCCGAGGTCGAGATGTTCTTCCCGGACGTTGCTGCTCAAATCCGGGAACTCGAAGTCGAGGTCGCTGCCGCCGGGCATCCGGCGAAGATCTGCAAGTGGGGCTGGGGAGCGACGGAGAAGCTGACGCCCGAAGACATGAAGTCAGGCCCGCTTTGCTCGAGTTGCGAGTACCGACAAGAAGTCACGGAAAGTGAAGCCCCACGCCAGAAGTTCCCCATATACAATGTTGCGCGTTTTTACGATTGGGACATACCCCCCTTTGACGGTAACCAACAGTAAAAGTCCGAGCAACAGAAAGGCCCACGGCCGGCGGATCTCTCCGTCTTCCGTGGGCCTCGCCGCGTTGTGTTGGTTATGGCTCGGGCCTATTGACCCGACCCGACGATGTTTCCACACCGCCGCCATCGGTGTCAAACCGGGTTGAAAAGTCCCGGCATGATCGTCGACCACGGGTGGAAGGTATCGGACTGAATGTCCCGTTTGTCGTTCTCCCACATGTTGCCCGTCTCAACGACTCGGGTGACGAGAAGGCCCTCAGTCGTCATGACATAGGCGTACGAGGCGTATGAGTACCAACCGCAGTCGTGGGTATACCACGAGTTCTCGTCGGTCAGATCCTCGTCTTCGTGGAACGTTCCGTAGCCCTTGACTGAGTTAGGAGCGTCGTCTTCGTAGAACGGGTCAATGAACGACCACGACTGATGATCGGCCGTCAGGGTCTTGACGACCTTGTCGTAGCCGTCTCGCTCGACCAGGATGGCAAGAACGCCGACCATCCGTTCGGGATAGTTATCCCAATGGGAGTAGCTTCCACGCCACCCCTCGGCGATTGTGTCGTTGTTGGCGACTGCGATGATCCCTCTAGTTGCCATAATCAGTTACCTGCTTCGGCGAGAGTGACGGCCTGACGACTTGCGAGTATTACCTCGCAGTTGGAGATCAGTTCACTTGGTGAACCGCCGATCTCACGACAGATGGCTTCAATCCTGTCGGTCGCCGCAAAGCCTTGGGCCTTGTTGTATTCGCCGGCGAGTAGAAACAAACCTAGTTCTACCGCTTCCTTGCTGAGTTGTTCAATCTTGTTCATAGTGACCTCCTTGGTCATTGTTGGTTGTGTCGAATCCCCGAGTGATCAGTTCCCGTTAGCAGACGAGATACTCGGTCTTGCGGAGGAGATCCTGAGCGAGGATGTAGCCCTCGTTGAGTGCTTCCCAGAGGAGTTGCTTCGTCTCCTTGGGCGTTTCCTTGGGGAGACCCTCAACGGCGTCGTAAGCCTTTCTCATGAGCATCCACATCGCCTCGGCGTGTTCCCTGTCTTTCATCGTGAAGTTGATTTCCATAGTGACCTCCTTGGTCGTTATTCCTTGACAAAAAGAATCGTACTCCCATTGACGATGGATGTCAACCCCAAATGTCAAATAATCCAGATTATTTATTTTCGGATTTCTTTGAGGAAATGTTTGACTTTGTCATACCCTTTTGGTACGATGATTTTTGTCAAGGAGATACCGAGACAATGACCAAGGAGGTCGCCATGGGAACAAAGCACATGACAGACAAAATGCAGGAAGCTTGGGACAACGTTGAGGAAGCGATTGAAGACGCTCACCTGGTGGCCTTCGATGGCTGTCACAAGATCTACCTCGCCATGGATGAGGTTGAAGCCAAGTGGTTCGCCGAGAACTACAACGGCACCAACTGCGACGACCGGACATTCCGCGGCACTCCCGAGGAAATGCTCGCCATGGTTGAAGAGTGGTACAACGAGTCTTGCGCATTGAAGTTCGTACAAGCCGTCAGCCACAACGAGGAGAACCCGAACGCAGGGTATGTCAGCCTCGTTGATCAAGGTCTTGAAGACGAGAACGATCCTTGCGAAGACTGTGGTTACTCAGACTGCTCAGGCGGATGCGACGACGACGATGAAGCCGAAGAAGACGACGACGACGACGAGTGAAAGGTGCGCACACTCTGCGGGCCAACGATCGTTCTACAACTACAACAACGACCAAGGAGGTCACTATGGATGAAAACGAAGCAATAGACAAGATCATGTCCACGGCACTCACGATGAGCGAGGTCATCGCTCTGTGGGCCGGAGCAGACGACGAAGAGATCGCCGAGTTCGACCTCGGCGACAAAGCCAAGAACCGACTCGCCATCAAGGCGGCCCACAAGGTCCGAGACTCAGTCATCAAGGGCAACTACGACGACTTCATGTTCGGCATCACCTCGCTCTGCTACGCCGGAGTATTCGGCGACGGCAGAGACAAGTGGAAGCTTCTCCCCATGGCCGCCGAGATGTCGTGGCGCATGGCCCGAGAATCATTCAAGGAAGAACTCGCCGAGGCGGTTGAGCGACTCATCAGCGAGGTTCAGTCATGAAGTGCTCGTGCGGCGAGGACGTCGAACTCAGGCCCACCGGAACCGTCGGTTTCTCCCACTACAAGAAGGTCTCCACGGGTGACACGATCCTGGAGTGGGTTCTGGCATCAACGCCAGAGGGAGCGGTCAATGACCCTCAGTACGGTTATTGCTCTGGCACCAAGCTTCGACACAATGTGCGCGGAGTGATGGCTGAGTACCGCCGGCACGGGGTCGTGGTCTTCCGGCAGAGACGTGGCCACTAGCGCCTGAAATGCCAGTCACGCTCGTACTTGAGCGGCGAGTACTCACCCTCCGGCGAACTGAGATACTTCAACCATTCCCGGATCGCCTCTTCGGCGACCCAACAGCCATTCCACGTGAAGCAGTACTCAACGAAGCGTCTTGAAAACTCGACCCACTCCCGGCATCGGGGCCGCAGCAGGAAAGCTCCGGTGCAGTACCAGTCGATTTCCCGCTCAAATAGTTCTTCTTGGTCTTCATAGTTCATGTCAGTCACGCTACTCATAAGTGATCTTGCGTGACCGTTTGTCAGAGAAACCTCACACCGGATACAAAAAGAGGCGGCCCATTTCGGGTCGCCTCTTTTCTTTCGTCGATCCAGCGATCGTTATGCGGTCGCTAGCCACCGGGCTGTCGCCTCGTCGGCGAGTTCTTGCATCTTCACCACGTAGGCGTCCTCCCACTCGTAACGCTTCTCGTCGTCCTCGCCGTCGGCTTCCCAATCAAACTCAGGGATCTCGGTCTCGGTGTCTTCAAGTGTCTTGCCGTCCTTGTGGATGGTGTAACCGGCGAAGGCGTGAGACTCTTCGGTGATCGTGGTGACGAAGAGAAGGTCGGGAAACAGGGCCGAGATGTGCCGCACGAGTTCCGATGACGGACCCCAGGCTGACTGATACTCAATGCTCGTCTCCCACTCGTCGTGGTTGATCACGTTGGTCTCGTAGTCGCCCCACTTCGTCCCCCACTCGGCGTGTGCCCATGAGTACCAATCACCGTGCCCGTACTTGAGAAGGAGCGATGCGTGCCTCTCGGCGCGTGTCTTGGCTAGTTCCTCGTCGAGAGTAAAACCGACAAAGGTGCCGGAGAGTTCTTCCGGCATCGGGTGTAGAACTTTGAGCGATGGATATCCCTCGTCAACGGCGAGTGAGATGAATCTGTCTCGGGACTCTCGCGGCCCGTGTATCGCAGTCTGTTGTAGGCAGTGGTTTGGCATGGCTAGACCTCCTTGGTCGTTTGTGTGGTGTCTGTGTCGTCGTATGGTGCGCCCATGGCTTTCTCATACTCTGAGTTGCCATCTTCGTCGTACAGGATCCCTGTGCCGTCCTCGTCGTCCAATGCGTCGATCCCGCAGTTCGGGCAGTACGCCTCATACTCGTGGTCGCAGGGGACTACTTCGCTTTCGGTCTGTGTATTCATAGGTGACCTCCTTGGTCGGTGTTGGTTATATCTTGCTAGATGGGTGTGACGACCCCGTCAGATGACGGTGACCTCTCCTTTGGACATCTGATCGGAGATGTACTCAATGTCTTCCTCAGAGATGTATTCACACGAAGCGAACTCATCTAATGTGTCCATGATTGAGTCAAAGTCAATGTCGATGACGAGTTTGCCGTCGTCTCCGGTTTCAATGGTGAACCTGCAACCACCACTTACCGATATTTCTCTGACACTTGCTTTTGCTGATGTTTCCATAGTGACCTCCTTGGTCATATCTTCTTGACACAAAGTATCGTATACCTTGGGTGTGTCAAAGTCAATCATTGGAGCAAGAAATATACGGATATTTTTTTTCCGGGAAATACCCCGAATGACTTGACTTCATCACACCCCTGTGTCATGATGAATGTGTCAAGGAAATACCTTGACAGACCAAGGAGGTCAAGCCATGAGAAACACAATCACCATCACATTTGATTCAGACCGAGAACTCACCGAAGACGAAGTCGCCGCCCTAATGAACGCGGTCGCCGTTCAGGTTGAAGAGCCGCAGGTTGAGAACGAAGACCCCACGAACATGTCAAGCCACGTCGATGCCACCTACGGAACGAAGTTGCTCAAGATTGACCACTGGTCAAGTGAGACCCCCTGGACTGTCACCACATCGCTTCGTGGCGAGTGACTTGACCTGATCAGCGAGTTAGTCGCCGACCATCCCCATCAGGAGGTCGGCGACGACGGAGCCGGAACGGGCCGAAGATTCGCCGCCGTCGGTCGCTGACTTGACGACACTCCTCTTCGACTCAACGAGTTCGTGGACGCGTTCGTCGATGGTGCCGGAGGCAAGGACGTGCCACGCCGTGACTGATCCTTCCTGGCCCATCCGGTGACACCGGGCGACGACCTGATCGACATCTGCGGGCGTCCAGGGCTCTTCGACGAAGATGACGTCCTGCGACGCTGTCAGAGTGTGGCCGGTTGATGCTGCCATGATCGACAACACGATCACTGGGGCCTTCTCGACCGAGAGCTCCTGGAAGTCACGCTTGGCTGACTCGACTTCTTCCGGCGACATCTGGCCCTGAATCTTCAAGCCGCCGAAACGTTCGGCCAACTCGTCGACGATGTCCCGGTGGTGGGCCGCAAGGACGACCTTTCGACCGGACTCGACCATCTCTTCGACCATTTCCTCGATTGCCGGGATCTTCGCCTTCGCCGCCAAGCGTCTCAACGCGCTGACCCGGACGAGATGCTCATTCGCCTCAGCAGCGAACCGCGCCCGTACTGCTGCGTGACCTGCGGGCTTGCCGAGCTCTCGAGCTATCTCAGCAGCTCGATTAGCGGCGTACTCGACGATGTCTTCTTCGGCCTTCCGGTAGTCGAGCATCACCTTCGAGTCCGGCGGAACGAGCCGCACCGCTGTTTCGACCGGGGCCAGCTCCGGCATTACATCGTTCTTCGTCCTTCTGACGTAACAAATCGACCGCAGCTTCTCGTTCAGCTCCGGGAGATTGGCGGCCCCGTCGAGATGCCATTGCCCCCAACGGTCACGGAAGGCGTTGCAGTAACGCTTGTAGAAGGCCCACCGGCCACCGAAGTCGTCGATGCGGCCCAATATCTCGAGCTGCGAAGCGTATTCAGCTGGCTTGTTCGTGATTGGAGTCCCGGTCAGGCAGAGAACCAGGCCCGGAGCTCGACGTGCGACCTTGATTGCAGCCTTCGTTCGAGCAGCGTCGTAGTTCTTCGCTGCGTGACTCTCGTCGAAGATGTAGCTGGCGAAGCCGGAGAGCAGCTCGGCGTGGGAGCTGAGGTTGGGCCACCCGACAATCACGAGGTCGATTCCGTCGAGTGATCCCGGGTCTTTCCGGCCTTGGATCACCTTCCACGTCTTCCCGGGAAGCCATTTGTCGAGTTCTCGGCCCCAGTTGAGTACAAGCGTTGCCGGACAGACCACGACCGCTGGCCACGAAGTCACGCCCTGCTGCGCTGCCGCTTCAAGGGCCACGAGCGATTGGATCGTCTTCCCGGTTCCCATGTCGTCAGCGAGGAACGCTCGCCGGGCTTCGACGACGTACTTGATGCCGGCCCGCTGGAAGTTCTTCAGCTGGCCGCCGATGCCGGGGACTTCGATGTCAGCATCAAGCGCTCTCGAAGCGTCAATCGACTCCTTCTGCCGGCGTGATGCTGCATCAGCGAGCTCTTCGACAGCTGGCTCAGCGTCGAAACCGAAACGTGCGCACAAATCTCGAACATGAGTCACGGCCGATAGCGGGGCCGAGAAGACACGGGCCTTCTTATCCCACGTCACCCCCGGAGTTTTTCGAGCAGCTTCAGCTATCAGCTGGTCGTACCCGAACTCAATCAGCAGCTTCTTCCCGGAAATGCGCAGCCTTTTCTTCCCCGCCGTGACTCCGCCGGCCAGCGGGATCGGCAGGTTGAAAGTCATGACTTCCGGGGAGACCCAGAATGAGCAGTCACGGGCGAAGGCCCGCGCTTCGGCCAGGCTCTCCATCGGAAGCCGCCAGACCCGTGCGATCTTGTCCCACCGAGCTCCGTGCATGGCCTTCACTGTGGCCACTTGGTCAGCGTCGTAGGGGAAGTCCAGGACGAGGTGGTCGTCGGCCAGGATCAACTGACTGCCCCCCGACTGTACGATCCTCGCCACGGGCCGATCGTACCGCCCGTACCGCGCAGGCGTCAAACGACGTGAACCGCCGGCCCGACCGATTACTCGGCGCAAGCCTCGCAGCCGAAGCCATCAGGATCGGTCACCTTGTCGGCATCGTCTACCAAGTAGATCGTTGCGCAGTCAAGGCATCGGACACATTCGCAATAGTCCACGGGCACTTCGCATACTTCGCACATCTCGGTGTTGGTTGTGTCCATGTCGGACCTCCTTGGCCATGTCAAGGCGTTTCCTTGACAAACACATCATGCCACAGGGGTGTGACAGAGTCAAGTCATGCGGTCGAAAAATATCTAGAAGATTCCCCGCTTTAATGTTTGACTTTGACACACCCAATGTGTAGAGTGGTTTGTGTCAAGGAAATAGAAGCCACAAGGAGGCCCACTATGAGCATAGAAATCACCACCATCAACCCATGGAGCGACCGAGACGATGAGGTCGCCCGTTGGCACTTCACCGATGAGGACGCCAAGGCCGTTCTACAGGAATGGATTGACCCCGCCACCGTCTCAGTACGCACCTTTGAGGGTCGTGGCGCAGAAGGCGATCTGTTGGCCATTGACAACGGATATGTCGTCATCAACGAAGGCGATCAGAGGAACATTCTTGAACTCCGCACGGTAAGCCATGTGTGGATTGAGACCGACGAGGAACTCCCCACCGACGTCCTGGCCTGGATCAAGGCCACGATCGCCTTCAACGAGACCGACGAGGACGCCGACGACTTGTTCTCGGTGTGGGTCGGCGGTGGAGAAGTGAACGACTCCTACCTCAGTAAGGTCGAAGCTTTCGCACTCGCTGAGAAGTGGGCCGCCGACGGCTACAAAGATGTGCAGGTTCGCAACGAGACCACCTTCAGCATCTCCTGAACTTGACACGGCACGCCGTTAGGCGTCAGACTGATCTAGTCAATGAATACCAACGACCAAGGAGGTCATCATGGAAGATTACAAACCGATAACTAACAACGACCGCGCAGATCGTGCCGGACGGTTGATTACGGCCTACGAGCCCGGATCTGCCGATCTTTCGGACGAGTCAGTCGTGGGCGATCTGATCGCCGACATCATGCACTTCTGCGACAAGTGGGCACTGGACTTTGAGACGGCGCTTGCGTCGGCCCACAACCATCACGACGAAGAGGTGAACGATGAAGCCTTTAAGTGAGTACGAAGTGAACTGGACGATGCTCTACGACGCCGAGAGTGCCGAGGACGCCGTCAGGCAGGCCCTCGCTCACTTTGCCGAGATCGCAGCCGATCCCTCACAAGGCCCGAACATCTTCGTCGTCAGTGCGCCGGCGAGCGTTCGTTACATCTTTGCGGACGCAGCATTAGTCGAAAATACAGAAACCGAATAAACAACAACAACAACGACCAAGGAGGTCATTATGTGGATAGCAACTCAAGACGGATATTTCAGTGCGGTACAACACCGCGACAAGCCCGACACGCTCATGGTGCGCGCACGGGACTCTAAAGACCTACAACACATCAGAGATTGGGGCTACGACACGGGCCGGATCATTGCGATGACCAATGCCGACTATCCGTATCGCATCATCATCAAGAAGGACGAATGGGCGCGGTATCTCGTTAATGCCACCACCGCCATTGACTACGTCAACTTCAAGAGCCGTATCCACGAGGTCGACCGACCCCGTGGGGACATCTACCTCAAGGTGTGGCGCGAGCTTCTTCATATTGAGGACGACGATTGGGATCGTGAACTCGTTGCAGTCGTTGCGGCTGACGAGGACGCTCGGTGAAGCCGGCATCTCACACCTTCTACGTCGCCGTCAGCGTCCACACGGACGAGGGCGGCGATGTCGTTGGTTTCGACCAAGAGTGGGGCGGGTCGTATTCCGACTCCATAACCGACGATGGCGATCAGGTTGATGTGGCCGACGACAGCGTTCAGGCGGCCATGGCCTTCGTTGAGACCCTGGGAGTCATAGAGCAATGAGCGACAGCCGCTGGCCGTCACGGCATGAAGCCGACGTTTGGGACGAACTTGTCGCGGCCATTTCCCGGCTTGACGACGTCATAAGCCGGTCTTCCGGGTTCCGGGGTCGTCGAAAGGCCAGGCGGCAACGCCGTGACTGGCCGGAGTTCTGGGATGCGGTCGACGAGCTGACGTCGCTGCTAATCCGGGATCTGCCCTCGGATCTAGAAAACAACGACCCTCGGATCTAGAAAAGTTTCGGAGTGTCAGTCACGGACTTCAACAAGCCGGCCTCGGCACACGCCCAGTGAGCGTACGCAATCGGTGGGCCTGGATTCCGGGCTGCGGTCGACCCATTCTTCATCCAGCACGTCACACGCTTGGCGGAGCCGGAAGCTGATGGGTCAAGACCCTCGCCGCAGAACTCGCACCTATACGGGGAGTCACGGAAAAGGGCCACGGATCGAATATACGACCCGTGGCCCTCTCTCGTCAACCTATTCGGCCGGCTAGCCCCGTCGCTCTGATCCGGAGATCCAGGAGACTGTCGGCCACCTCAGAGGCCGCTATGACCTGATGGCCCGCGGTGGCGGCAAGGAGTTCGTCAATGCCGGCCACGAGTTGGGCCACGGCGAGGCGGAGTTCGTCCTCCGCCTCGTCCATCACCTGAGCGATCTCTGCGGCTTTCATTGACTCACGACCAATGCGGTCAGGTCGACGTCGGCTTCCAAACGGTGGCTAGTGCGCACTCGTTCGGCGATGTCAACCGGCACGGGCAACGATCGGAGTTCCTTGATTTTGTCCACGATCAACGATGCTAGATCGTCGGTGATCATTAGACCGAGGAAAGCGTCCCAGCCGTCGTTCTGACTAACCGAGATGACTTGAAGTCCGTCAAAGATCAACTTGGTTCGGTTGTGAGCCGGCCCGACCTTGAGGACTTGTAGTGACATATCCTCATTGACCGGACGGGTGACGAGTCGTTGCTCGCGTTCATCGTCGGGGACGACGACATCAGTCCAGACCATCGCTGTGTCGGATAAGGGTCGGTAGGTGAATGTGAGTTTCACGTTGTTGGCGTTCATCTCAACCCACCTGCATGAGTTCGTTGCAACGACCGCAGTAGTAAGCATCGCCGAGGAGTGAGTCCTCGTCGTACTCGTGATCCCATTCTTCGATGGGGTGTGGGCAACCGCCTGCGGCGATGCGGTCGGCTTCGGCCTTCACATCCGCCTCGTGCATGGCCTTCGCCTCGGCGACGGTCAGACGGCGGAACTCGCCGTTGATCATCGCTGTCATATTTGACATTGCTTCCTGTTTCGTTTCCATAGTGACCTCCTTGGTCATTCGTTGTTGAGACTAGAACGATGAGTAGTGCGCAAAGTGTGCGCACCTATTTCGTCATGCGACGGTGGTGACTTCCATCCAACCCGGTCCGTTACCTTCAGGGTCGGCCATCAAGATCGCCGCCGTGCCATCGGTGAACACGATGACGGTGGTCTCGTCCTCATCGCAGTACCAACCGAAGTCTTCTTCGATTTGGCCTTTGTCCAAGTAAGCGACGTGCTTAATGGTTTTGCCGACGAGTCCGGCGAAGTAGTGCTTCTGCGCTGTTTTGCTCATGGTGACCTCCTTGGTCTGTCTCGGTGTTTCCTTGACAAACACATCATGACACATAGGTATGACACAGTCAAGTCAATCGGCCAAAAAGATTTTTGAAAATAATCCTTGACACGCGCACACTTCTGAGTCATAGTATCGTTATCATCTTGACAGGAAGTGAGTCGGAACAACTCTGACACACCCCCCTGGCACTATGAGTAAGTAACCAAAACGACCAAGGAGGTCAGCCATGAAAACAACCCATGAAACCCAAACACAGTCAGTATCCACCGAGCTCGCCAAATATGCGGCCCAAGCTTTAGTCCTCGCTCGCATTGCCGAGAAGGACGCCAAGGCCGCCGCAAAGCGAGCCCAGGACGACGCAATCGAAGCGTTCAAGTCCGCCGGGATCGTCAAGGTTGAACTCGCCGACGAAACCCAAGTGACACTCGTTGAGTCGGACGGCCGACTGAGTGTGGACGCAGAAGTCCTCGCCGAACTCGTGCCGAGCAAGGTGTACGACAACCTCACCAAGAAGTCCGTTGATCTTGACGCCTTCAAGGGTGCTGTTGAGTCGGGCTACATCTCGCAGGACGTCGCAGACAAGGCCTCAAGCCTCGTCCCGGTCGCCGCGAGCATCAAGGTGACACCGAAGCCCAAAAAGCCCTCGGTCAAGAAATAAGCGGTTTCGGGGTCGGAGTGCGCACACTTCGACCCCGACCGATCGTTATATAAATATCGGGAATAAAGACTTGACAGTCTCACACCCGTGTGTCATACTGAGTTAGTCAAGTAAACAACGCCAAGGAGGCAACTATGGGATTAGACCAAACACTTACAGTGACCAAGTATCAGAGCATCGCCCGATGGAATAAGGACGACGAGAACAATGCGGCCCGAAGCATCATCAGCTTCGCTGGAGCCGACGAGTTCATCACGCCGGATCCGAACGGTTACACCATGACCGAAGTCAAGGTCGGTGTCGCTCAGTGGCGCAAGGCCAATCAAATACACGGTTGGTTCGTTCAGAACATTCAGAACGGTGACGACGACTGCCGCGAGTACGGCGTCGAACGTAAGCAACTCGCAGAACTTGCGTCGCTCTGTCAGTCCGTATTGGACAACCGCGACAAGGCCGGCGAGATCATGCCACCCGTCGCTGGTTTCTTCTTCGGTTCAGGAAACTTTGATGAGTGGTACTACGAGCAACTCTCGTGGACTGCCGAGACCATCACCCGTCTCCTCAACACCGTCCCCGACGACTGGAGTTTCTCCTACTCGTCGTCCTGGTGACGATCGTCAGGTCGGCCCGGGCGTCGGGCTTGGGCCGACTTGACAACCATTTAGTTATCACATACCATTGACATAAACAACGACCAAGGAGGTCACCATGAAAACATCAGAACTACCTAAGTGCTGGAAGTACGCACAAGACGCATTGGAGTCGGGCATCGACCGTCTCCTCCTTTTCGGGCCACCAGGAACCGGCAAAACATTCGCCGGCCTGACATTCGGCAATGTCCGCAACGGAGCATGGAAGGTCAACTGCACGGAGGATATGACATCCGCCGATGTGACCGGGCACTGGCTTCCCACCGGCGACGGTGTGTGGGCTTGGCGCGACGGCGGTGCGACCAACGCACTCCGCAACGGTGGCCGGCTCATCCTGGACGAAGTTGACAAGGCATCAGGCGATGTCCTTGCGACCCTCCTCGCCGTCACCGACAGTGACGACTCAATCGCCCTTGACCACCCCGGTCTGAACGGCAACGTCGTCGCATCGGCGGGATACAGCGTCGTCTGTACGACCAATGCCGAGGACATGGACGAACTGCCCGAAGCCCTCGTTGATCGCTTCCCCGTCCGTATCAGGATCAACGAACCTCACCCCGACGCTCTCCTGCGTCTGTCGCCGAACTTGCGCGACTACGCACGGCGTGCCGCCGACCTTGGTGAGCGTCGTATCTCGCTCCGTCAGTTCATGGCTTTCGACAAGTTGACCAAGTCACTCGGCGATCAGGTCTATGCGGCCGAGATGGTATTCGGTGAGAAGCTTGCTCAGGCCGTCCTTGACGCAATCGCCATTGACACGGTGATCAAGTGAGTAGGCCGACCATAGTCATGCCCGACCTGTTGGGCCGCGATGATGCGGAACACGGGTCGTGGGATGTCAATGAGGTCTCACTCGCTCCCGGTCAGTCGTGGACGAACGTCACCGAACGCAAGATACAAGTGCCGAAGGGCGACAATGCCCTGGAGCGTTGTATTCGTGCGCACGAGATGATGCACGCCAAGGTCTCGCCCGTTGCCGAGGACACGAGAGTGTGGCTCGCCAGGGGTCGCGCACCAATGGCCGCCTTCGTCGCTGCTGAGGAGTTCCGCGTGAACACCCTCTGCAAGCGCGCAGGCTTCGACATGGCCAGTGTCGCCGATGGTACAGAGAAGCCCGGCGGTGAGTATCTCGCCGAGAACGATCGGTGGGCCGATGCGGTCTACGCCGCGGTCGCCTCCGGTAACACGGGACGCATCACGGAGTTCCTTAAGGGCGTACGTAAGCACAAGCCTGAATGGGCCAAGACGCTCCGTACCCTCAACGACAATCTGGTCAAGTGGATCAACAACATCCCCTCGGTCAAGCTTGCCGATACATCGGTACATGAACTCGCAGGGGTCGCCCCGTGGGGATACTCGTACACCGAGGCCATCGCCGTCATGATTGAACAGATCGCCAACCCGCCGGCACCACCGGCCGACGATCCACACGAGGACGACACCGAGGAACAGGATGCCGGCGAGGCTCAGGCATCGCCCAAGAAGCCCGAACCGCCCAAGGCCGAGGAGATCAAGGGCATGAAGCCCTCCAATGCTGGCTCATGGTGGGACGACCTTCGTATCGCTCGCCTACCGTTGACCAAGCCGGCACCAGGCGGTCTCGGTCGCAAACGTAAAGCCTCCAACATTGGCACATCGCCAAGGCGGATGTCTCGGATGCTGACCGACCCCGATCGCAAGGTATTCGACACCACTAGGAAAACTGTCGGTGGCGTTGTGCTCATTGACGGTTCGGCTTCCATGAAGTTCTCTCAGGACGACATCAAGTCAATCCTTGAGTCCGCACCCGGCTGTACCGTCGCCGTGTATTGCTCCAACAGCAACGACAGAGTCAGGCCAAACCTGCTCGTCATCGCCGACAAGGGCAAGATGGTCGCCGAGATGCCCGAACGAGTTCAGGGCAACGGCGTCGATGGTCCTGCCGCGCGTTGGGCCATTGAACAACGTCAGAGTCGCAAGGCTCCTGTCGTTTGGATCACCGATGGTCTCGTCCACGGGCCGAGCCAACGGTACGAGGACTCACAGGGCATTGAATGTGCCAAGCTCGCAATCACCAACGGCATCATCATGCGACCGAATGTTGAGTCGGCGATCGTGATGCTCAAAGAACTGCGCAAGGGCAAGAAGCCAAGACGTTGGTACCCGCCTGTGTGGCGACGTTCGTGGGTTAGTGCCTACGGCAAGGAGTTGCGCACGGTGACTCTCCCAGGGGAACGCGACAAGCGTTACCGCTGAACGATCTCGCAGCCCTATCTGCGGGGTGAGCCGGTCTCGACCAATGGTCGGGGCCGGCTCTCTTGCTATTTCTTGGCCCGTTGTTGGTCGGCCACGTACCTCGAGCCGGCGATAAGGAACAACACCGGGGGCATCAGGCACCAGGCAATGCCGGAAGCCTGGTCGTAACCGAGCGTGTGGGCCGTGAAGCCAACGGAGTGCAGGATGCCCACGACGATCATCAAGGCCCACGAACACCACGAGATAAACAGAGCGAGAGTCACGGCGGGCATCAACGCGACACCTTCCGGTTCTTTGCAGCTGACACGGCAGCTCGAACCTTCTCGACGTTCAGCTTTGCGCGCTGCTTCCGGCGCTTCTCGAGGTGGGCCTCGTGCCTCGACTCTTCCGGGGCATCCGGCGCAATCTGATGCACACGCTGTCTCGACATCTCGAACTTCTCCGCGATCTCAGCGAGAGTCACGCCCTGAGCCCGCAGGCGGCGGATCTCCTCGTTCCGTGACTCCTTGCCCTTCGGCCCCGGAGACAGTCTGTCCCACGTCCAGCCCGGGATGCGTGACAGCTCGCGGACTCGACGCTCGTCGAGCAGGCCCTTCCGGTGCCTAGCTCGAGCGTACGCAACGAACGTGCCGACATTGGCCGTCCGGCCGTCACGCAGGCGGATCGTCGCTCCGGCTGGGGCCATCGGGCTGCCGTTCTTGGCCGCCCATGCTTTGATGCCGTCGACGTTGACTGCCCATCGGGCGTCGTAATGGTGGCTCTCGGTTGTCATGTCGTTCCCTCTCACCCTTCGGGGTGTCTAGTTGTCACCGACATACTAGCCACCCAAACAGAGGAACGGCAAAGCCCCGACCGATGAGGGTCGGGGCTCGGTTCCGGTGGCCTCTCGGCGAGCTCAGTACTCGGCGATCGGGCCGTGTTTCGTTCGGGAGTAACAGGCCTCGTGGTAGTTGCCGTATTGGTACTCGCCACCGACGGCAAGGTGGTCAACCCTGACCTCGGAGTCCAGATAGATCTGCTCGCCGCACTCGTCGCACTCGTAGCCCGCACACTCGGCGCAAGCCCACCCGTCGATGGTGGCCTCTTCGTCGTCCCGATCTGCCGGAATCCGGTTTACGAAACGACCCGAGCCGAAAGCGGTGGACTGCTCGCACCAAATGCACGGATCCTTGACTGTCTTAGTTGATGTTTCCATATTGACCTCCTTGGTCGTTGCTGATAATGAGATTGTGCCGCGAGGGTGTGGCACAGTTGCCGACACCCCCGCTTTCGTTCCGATCAGACTGCGTTGGCGATCATGTCCAAGTAGCCCATGAGGACATCCTCAAGTTCGTACTTGACTCGCGGGAACGCCTTCTGTGCGTCGGCCTTGAGTGTTTCCAAGTCCTCTCGCCAGTTGGGGTGGGCTTGGCCTGGGATGGGGTGGTACATGTTCGGCCCACCGCAACCGTCGTTGGAGACATCTAGGATCGCCTCGCCGTTGCGAAACAGTAAACCCTCCCAATACGCACCATCACGAGTCTCGTGGGATTTGACGATCACGAGGGCGTACTTACGAGCAGGTTCGATGTCGTCCGGCACGCAGGTGTGGTTGCCGTCGTCATCCAAGCACCATTGTGGATACTCGCAGACGGCGATCACTCGCTCGGATAGTTCGGGTGTGGGGTGGACTAACTTCGTTGATGTTTTCATGGCGACCTCCTTGGTCATTTATTGGTATGTATCTATAACGATCGTTCACTGCCGAAGTGTGCGGCCCGTTCAGCAGAACTCGCCCGAACCGTTGAGGACGAGCTCGGTGACGGCCACGCCGAAGTAGTCGGCGATCTCCCACTTCTTGAGGTCGGTCTTGACACCCGACAGGTATTCCCACGCCTTGTTGACGGCCGCCTCACGTGCGCCCTCCTCGGTGTCGGCCACGGCCATCACTTCGTACTTGGTTTGGATAACTGCTACGAAAACCTTGATTTCATTGGTCTTTTTCATAGTGACCTCCTTGGTCGTGTCTCGGCGTTTCCTTGACACAAACCATCGTACACAATGGGAGTGTCAGAGTCAACTATTGGAGCGTCGAATCTTTTCGGCCGATTGACTTGACTCCACTACACCGATGTGTCATTATGGTCTCTGTCAAGGAGAAATAAAAAACTTTCGGAATCTGCGCACACTTTGGCCGACACCGATCGTTCTACTCTCAACAGCAAATAACGACCAAGGAGGTCATTATGGAAACATCAGTGAAGGTTTACAGGTTCAGGGAAGGCCGCGACGGCTACGGCAACACTTATTGTGTCCTACTGCCGGTCGTTGACTACGGCGACGAGTACGACTTGATTTTCAAGTCACTTGATCAGGCTCGTCAGTGGTGCTTAGACAATGGCCACGGATTCCTAGATCCGGACGAATGACAGGGTCGTCGGCGGAGTCAAGAAACAAATACTTGACTCTGCCACACCCATGTGTCATGATGTACTTGTCAACGAAACAGCCCCAAGGAGGCCAATATGAAAACATCAGAAAATGCAGGAAACATTCGTGAGGAATCGGCAAACGCCGGATGCGCAGTCTCGGTCGAGATCGGCGAAGATGGCAAGCTCATCATTTCGGTGGATGTGATCTCCATCATTGAGGGGATACGAGAGGCCGCCTCATGGGGAGATATCTCAGGCGAGTTTGTTGAGTACGTAGAGGACAGGGTCGTCAACGGCCTGTACACCTTCACCAGCTAACTCTGCCACACCCCCCTGTCAAGATACAACTGTCAAAGAAACAAGCCCCAAGGAGGCCAATATGAAAACACAAAACCAATACCAACCACACAACGCAGACGATCTAGGCGAGGGCTGGGACGCTGTCGCCGAGTACGCCGACGACGCTCTACTCGCCGCCTTCGATGGCTGTCACAAGATCTATCTTGCGATGGATCAGGAGCAGGCCGAATGGTTTCGTGCCAACTACAACGGAGTCCACTGCGACGACCGCACCGTTGAGGCGAACGCAGAAGACCTCGCCACCGTCGTCCGAGAGTGGTACGACGAGTCCTGCGGACTCCGGTTCGTGAACGCCGTGTTCACCAACGTTAATAACCCGAACGACGGCTATGTCAGCCTCATCAGCCAATGGGCGAACGAGAGCGATGACGACGACGATGACGAAGATGACGACGATGACTGGGGTGACGAGTGCGATGAGTTCTTCGCCAACTCCTTAGAAAAACTCACCGCCCGATGGAAGGAGATCGACGACGAGATCGCTAGTCGGTTGGACGACAAGGACGAAGCCACCATGGAGATGTTCTACGACGAGATCGCTGATCGGTTGAACGACAAGGACGAGGTCTGCTGACCGATCCGAATAATCCACGGAATACGGCGCACACTTTCGTGCGGCCCGATCGTTATAGACACAACAGCAAGCCCCAAGGAGGCCAACTATGAACACAAACTACGAACTCATCGACAGCAACACCGCCTACAAGCCCAACGATGCGATCTACACCGAGATCCGCGCACGCAAGAATGGCCAACGGGTCAAGGTCACCATCACCAAGAACCACTACGACTATCAGTCCGATGTGGTTGTGTCGGCATGGAGCGTTACCGACGGTTGGCTCACGATCACTAAGCACGACCTCAGCAACCACTCCGCCGGCAAGGCGTGGACAAAGTTCCACGAAGCCAACGAGACCCTGTTCGCCAAGACGGCAGAAGTCATGTTCGGAATCGCCGACAAGTTTCTTACCTTCTGACTTGACTCTGTCACACCGATGTGTCATGATGAATCTGTCAACGAAATAGCCCCAAGGAGGCAACCATGAGAAAACTCACCAACAACCAAGCAAAAATACTTCTAGCTCGAGGCTTTGACCGCAAGGGCCGCGAATGTTCCGCACGAGTCATCGCCGAGCAGATCGGCCTGATGAACACCCTCGCTCTATGTGGTGGCCAAATGTCCGCCATCATGGGCGAACCGGATCCGGACGTCGTCGGTACTTACATCGTCGGTCTAATGATGTTCACTACACCCACCCGTGCCATCGAGGTCATCCTTGACTTTGACGACACCTACAGTGTCCGCACCCTTCGCCTCGTCACCAACGGCAAGGACAAGGGTCAGGTCGTCGTGGTGAACGAGATCTCAAACATCTACTGCTTCCAACTCGCCGAGATCTGTTTCTCGGCAGAGGCCAAGGTGTCAGCATGAGTTGGGTCGTGAGCAGAGACGGCAAGACCGTCAGCACCCACGAGACTGACTCGGAAGCTTTCGCGGCACTCCACCGCCTTCAGCCTCACAGTGCTCACCATGCCACCACACACGAAGGATGGAACATCCGGAAGACCAACACGCAGTCATGTCGTGCTTGTGATGGGCGTGGTGGAGTCTATGACGGGCCGGCCCAAGCGACCGAGTGCGATGTCTGTTCTGGTCGTGGGAGCGTTCTGGTCAAGAAGTGCGTCGAGTGTGAACGTGAGTTCAACCTCGGTAACGACGACGACCATGCCGAGTGGCTCTATGGCCACGACTGCGAAGCTTGACAAATAAGTCCGGGAAGTCGCGCACACATTGCGCACACCTGATCGTTCTATAAATAACAGCAAGCCCCAAGGAGGCCGTCATGGAAACAAACCTAAAGCAGAAACCTAACAAACAACGGTGCGAGAAGTTCGCCAAAGAAAACGGACTCACGATTGAGATTGACCGCTGGCGAGAACGAGGCGAGTACCTCGGCTCAATCTCGGTTGACATACCTGAAGGACTCATCACAGAGGATGGTTACTGCGGTAAGGGCGGCGAAATCGACGGCCTGTCAATGGAAAGTATTTGGTCTTTCGTTTGGGATGCCATGGACGAACTGACCTCAAGCCCATGGATCCCTATTGAGGAATCAACAAACGGATGACGGGGTCAAGGTAAGACTTGACTCCGTCACACCCATGTAGTACAGTTATTTTTGTCAAGGAAATACAAGCCCCAAGGAGGCCGACTATGAAGATCAACCACGAAACAAGAACACTCACACTAGGCAAGACAAGTTGCCGAAACTGCCGCGAAGGTAGTGTCCCCACCAAGGTGGACTGCCCCAAGTGCCTCGGTACCGGGAATGGCCCACGAGGCGGTCGCAGGACTTGCCGTCCTTGCCACGGTTTCGGAACCAAGTACAACCAGGACGTGCGCGAGGTCTGCTCGACCTGCCACGGCGATTGGGAGTTCGCCGCAGACGAGAACATCTGCACCTACATCAACAACTCTGAGTGGGTTGACTATGTGAACTGGGATGTCCAACGATTCCCCGGTACCTCATACAACATCTGGCAACAGAACATCGGTGTCGGTGGTGCGATCTACACATGCGTTGACTACGGGCGCGCCATGGAGAACATGAGCGACTCTGAAATCATGGAGGCTGTTCTCAAGTCCATTCGGAGCACGCAGGCGATCAACGTCGTGCGTCGGGCCGACATGAAACTCTGCGATCGCGTCGTCATCGCCGTCACCGAGAACGGCTACGCACCGATGCCCGTATGGGATCAAAGCTGGGTGGCAGCATGAGCACCCTTGAAGTCTCGATTGTCAAGAATGTGCGATTCCTTACCGAAGAACATTCGGGCGAGGGACGTTTCCGTGCCGACATGCACACGACATCGTCGGACCGTTGGGTCATCTCGTACGAGTGGTTCTACCAATGGAGCATGGTGGACTCGAAGACCGAGGTCTTCACATCTGCTGAGGAGTGCCTCTCGTGGTTGCGTACCGCACCGTACAAATATCTGTCATCGTTCGCCCTCAGGGCGGCCGATGCGCTCGCTGAGGCATTGCCTTGATCGGTGCGTACATGGTCATCCATGGCCGAATGACGGACGTCGTCTACTTCGGGCCGTTCGCAACGCTGGAGGAAACCTGGGCGTGGCTAGATGCCCACCCTCGCGTTCAGCGAAGGATCACCCACCTCATCTCGCCGGACACGCCGGCAGAAGAAATGTGGTTCATGCCAAACGCTTGACAAGCACATGGATCACGCATTACACTCAACACATCGCGTCACACGACACGACACACATAATGACCAAGGAGGTCAGCTATGAAACAACCAAGCCAAGCCCGGAAGGGCACAAATACACGAGCACTCCTCGAAGTGATCCGCGACAACTCACTCGGCCCGATCTGGCAAGACAAGGGACTCACGCTTTCGTGGATCGCTGAAGTCGTCTTGACTCAGGCCGGTTTCACTGATGCCGAGATCGCCTCGCTCTTCGGAGGCAAGACCACACCGAAGGTCGCACCAAAGGCCACCAAGCCGGCGAAGAAGATCGTGCGCCGAGTCAACAACGGTCAGTCCTGGACCAAGGCAGAGGACGACAGCATCGTGAAGATGTGGTCGCAGGGGCATACCGCGACGAAGATCGCCAAGGAGCTCAAGCGAACCGACGGTTCAATCAACTTGCGCGTACATCTGCTCCGCAAACAACGTGGCGACAAGGTCGTACAGTTGCGCCGGCCCGACACTCGTCTCCGTTTCTCGAAGAAATAACGACGGGCGGGTTGCCGCGGGTACGGGAGGGGCGCTAGACACTCTCCCGTACCAACCTAGGCGCGCCGAAATGCCGAGGCTAAGCACCGTCAACGAAGACAGGGGCCTGCTTCAAGTCGCACCAATACCCGAAACTCACCCGGAAACGATGGGGGGAGGGGGGGTGTAAGACCTTCTACCAAGTACAAAATCTCTTACTCCTACAGAGTTTAGAGATCTCTACAAAATATCTAACTCCTACGGAGAAGAACTATGCTGCCGTTGGCCCTCGCCGCGACGGAAGGGATACCTATGTCTGAAAATGAAACACCCACTAACCCCACGACCCCGGAGATCAACGAAGTCTTCGACCTTTGGATAGAACTCCTACGGCCTGGTTCGCACGTGAAGCCAAGGCTTGATGCCAAACGCACCACGCTCATCAAGCGTGCCGTCCGGGACTACGGTGCCGAGACGTGTAAGGACGCCGTGCGCGGTTGCTCAGTCTCCGAGTTCCACCTAGGGAAGAACCCACGGGGCAAGGTCTACACGGACATCGAGCTGATCCTTCGGGATAGCCGGCACATTGAACAGTTCGCCACCGCGTGGCACGAGCATCTTGAATCCGACGGTCAAGCAACGAGTGCGGCCCGCGAAGGCGATGCCTGGTGAATCGCACCGAGCTAGTCAGGCTTGTTGACATCTACCGCGCCGCTTGGCCAGCCCGTGACTCTTCGGATCGTCAGGAGGCCGCCGCGATGCGGACCTGGTGGCGTTACCTCCAGGATCTCGATTATGCCGATGTCGTCAAGGAGCTTGACTCCCACGTCGTCCGGGGCGGCTGGCCACCACGGGTCGGTGAACTTCGCCGGGCTGTTGTTCTTAAAGGCGAGAAGTTTGAGACGCCGGCCGAAGCCTGGGCATCGGTCCAGGAACGCTTGCGGGCCGTCGAGACCGGGACGGAATGGAATGAGCTGTCTGTTGAAGCTGCGTCAGCGATGCGCCGAGCCGGCATGGACGGAAGGTCACGCCCGGACGAGAAGTCGTTCAAGGCCGCCTTTGAGGAACTGTGTATTGAACGCGACGAGATAATCCTTGAAGTCGTCGACCCCGAACCATTTGGAGAAGTGCCTAAGTGAGCCTTGACCCAGTATCAGATTTCCTCGCACGGTTATCCGGCGTTCATAAGGCCGGCGCAAAGAACGAATGGGCTGCTAAGTGCCCATGCCGGGCCGATGATAAGAACCCATCGCTCTCGGTCGGTGTCGGTTCGCAAGGTCAGGTCCTTGTTACGTGCCATCGCGGCACACCGTGCGACCTCGACGAGATTTGTAAAGCGGTAGGCATCGAAGCGACCGAGCTATGGCCGGACGACGCTGACCGGGGAACGCCGATCCCGCGCCCAAAGAAGAACACCGACGACAAAACGAAGGGTCACGCATTGACGCAGCCAAAGAAGAAGTCAGGCCCAGGCGAGCTAGTCATGACGTATCCGTACACCGACCCCGACGGCACGCTCGTCATGGAGGTGCTCCGATACCGGACGGAAGAGGGCGGGAAGACATTCCGGCAACGGTGTCCCGACGGTAACGGCGGCTGGACATGGTCGACATCGCATCTTGAAGAACGGCCCCTCTATCGGTTACCCGAAGTGATGGCGGCCGTCTCGGCCGGAGAACCGATCTGGGTTGTCGAGGGCGAGAAGGATGCCGACGCACTTGCCGATCTGGGTCACGCGGCGACGTGCAACCCGATGGGTGCCGATAATGGAATGGGCAACAAGTGGAGGCCCGAGCACACCCGGTGGCTCGCCGGCTCAAAGATCTGGGTCATCGCCGACCGGGATGATCCCGGGATGCTCCACGCTGCGTATGTTGCCGGTCAGCTGGAAGAAGCGGGCTGCAAGGTGCGGCTTCGTACGGTGCCGCCACCGCATAAAGACGTCGCTGACATGATTTCGGCCGGCGGGTCGATCGAAGACGTCGTCGAACTGGACGGATCAACGGTCTCGGCCGGCGAACTTGACCTAGCTGAACCGACAGTCACGGAAGAAGTGATGACACCGGGTGATGCTGTGGCTCGCCAGGTCGCTTCGGTGCTCTCAGATGAGCGTGAGCTTCTCGACACTCGCCTGTCCAAAGCCCGGAGGCTCCTGGACGGCCTGGCGGCCCTCACGGACAAGAAGAACCCCGGCAGGCTTACCACTTGGGCCGAGTTGGTCTCGGAATCCGATGAGGAATACCGCTGGTTGATCCCGGGTGTCCTCGAAGAACAGGAACGAGTCATGATTGTGGCGGCCGAAGGTGTCGGTAAGACGATGCTGGCCCGTCAGGTGGCCATCTGCTGCGCCGCCGGCGTGCATCCGTTCACATATTCACGCATCCCACCGGTTCGCACACTCCTGGTCGACCTTGAAAACCCGGAACGGATCATCAGACGTACCGCGCGGCGGATTGTCGACGCTGTCAAGCAGAACTGGCCCGAGCGTGAAACGGCATCGGCCCACTTGTGGATCAAGCCGGACGGCATCAACGTCCTCAACCCAGCTGACAGATCTCGGTTAGAGAACGTCATTGAGGAGTCACGGCCGCAGTTGCTTGTCCTCGGGCCTCTCTACAAGGCGTTCGTTGACCCAGGCGGCCGGTCAGCTGAGGCGGTTGCCATCGAAGTGGCGACGTACCTCGACCATCTCCGAGCGAACTTCGGTGTTGCGCTTTGGCTCGAGCACCACGCTCCGCTTGGCAACGCCCTCTCGGGACGCGATCTCAGGCCGATGGGATCATCGGTATGGATGCGGTGGCCCGAGTTCGGGTATGCCCTCGCTCCGGATGCCTCGGCAGCGACCCTGGAGTATCAGGTCAAGCAGTGGCGCGGTCCGCGAGATATGCGCGAGTGGCCGGAGAGGCTACGACGCGGCACGGTGCTACCATTTGAGCAGGTCAACTAGACGGAGGCACACGGGTGGCAGAGAGCGACAGGGGTTTGACCAGGGAGTTCCTGGCCGAACGCGACTCGAGGATATTTGCCATGCGGCGAGCAGGGGTCACGACTCACGAGATATCGAAGAAGTTCGGCATCTCGGTCGGGGCCGTGAACAACGCTGTGCAGCGGAACCTGCAGAAGCTCAACCGGGAAGCTTTACTGGCTTACCCGGAAGTGCTGCGCATGGAGCTCGAACGGCTCGACGTCCTGCAGCAGGCCCTCTGGCCGCTGACTCAGCACCGCAAGGTCGCTGCCCCGGACGGTACGGAGCACGTCGTCGAACCGGATATGAAAGCGGTGCAGCAAGTCCTGGCCATCATGGACCGCAGGTCACGCCTGCTCGGCATGGAGCAGGTCAACGTCGCTTTAACGGTCGACAACACGGCATCGCCACAGCGGGCCGTCCTCGCCGGCGCACAAACCGCTTCGGCCGCTGACGCCTTCGACCCGGAGACGGAGGCCCGTCAACTCCTCGACATCATGATGAGGTCAGGTGTACTGCCGCAAGGTACGATGGATCAACTGCTATCACTACCCGCCGGCACAACGGCGGAAATATCAGAAGGAGAGTCACGGGATGATCAGGAACCAGAACGAGAAGAATCAAGCGGACGTGAGACCTGAGGTCGAAGCTGCGATGGCCGAGGCCCTGGAGGACACCGGCACCGGCATCTCCTCGCCAACCGGGGCGGCCCCCGGTGAGGGAACGGTCCAGGTAATCGTCCGGGTTCCGGCCGCTACACGTGACCGCTGGAAGGATGCGGCCGAGAAGTCTGGTGTCTCGATGTCAGAGTTCATCCGGGTCGCTACTGACGAGAAGGCCGTGCCGATCCTCGACTGTCCACACAAGTCACGCAGGGTGTATCCCTGGGCGCAGTTCTGCAACGACTGCGGGGCGAGGTTGTCATCATGAGGCCGGGGCTACTCCTCGTCCTTGCCGCCATGATGGTCTTCGTCCTCGTGAGACCGTTCCACTAATGGCTAACGGTAGGCAGGGTCGCCCGCCTGTCATCGCGCTCGACGGGACGACAGCGAAGATCACGGTGCGCGTGCCGGCCCGTACGAAGAACCTAGCGGCCGAGATGGCAGACCTCTACGGCCTGACGATGTCGGAGTACTTGCAGTCCTTGGTGGACAGGGATGCCTCAGAAGCCTCTACGTCACAAGCCTGACGCCAACGCCGTCGTCTATGTCCGTGTTCCCGGATGGGTCAAGAACGCTTGCCTTGATGCGGCTACATCCGCCGGCATGACGGTGAACGCCTGGGCCGCCTCGGTGCTCATAGAAGCCTCACGCATCACATCGCACGAAACGACACACGACACCACTCTTCACGACACGCCACACGACACATCACAGCACACGCCACACGACACACCGACACTCGTCGAGACACTCTCCTCATGGATCACGGGATCACCGCTTGTCGCTCCGTGTGGCAAGGCCTGGCCATGCCCCGCCTCCGAACGGACGGACGAGGCTGCCGGTCTCCACTACTGCTCCGAGTGTGGAGTCCGTGTCACTCGCCCGGGGTCTGCCGTTCCTGACGGTCCCGCCCCCGTCCGGCAAGCTCCGCCCACAGTTGGCTGATGGTCGGTCGCACGGGACGGATGCCTCTTCGCCTCTGCTCGGCGGCCAGTTGCCTCGGCGTTAGCCCTGCCCACACGCCGTGCATATCTGCTGGCGGGTACTCGAGGGCGTAGTCCAGGCACTCCCGTCTGACGGGGCACTCATCGCACACCTTGCGGGCTGCAACGATGTATTGCGTGTCTTTATGGTGTGCTGGGAACATTGTCGCAGTTTGCCCCTTACAGGCTGCTCTACTGGTCCATGCTTGCCTATCATCTCGACGTGTCATGTCTTGTCGTTCTTCGTATCGGTCGTCTGAAGGTGTGTGGTGACGGGTGGTCCGGTGTATGGATCAAGCCGAGACGAGACTGACATCGCCTTAGTAGCGATTGTTCTCGCCTGCTGTGGGGTGTCAATCCCCTTGCTTCCCCTCAAGGCGTGGATCGCACCGAGGGCGTACTGTCCTCCCGACCCGATGGCATACAGACCCGTTGAGTCTGTTGTCCATGAGTAGTCTCCGTCCATTACGTAGATCGTGGCATTGACGACAGCGAGGATCGTGGAGGAGTGCTGGGCGGCGTGTTCCCTTGCCGCATTATCGGGCATTGCGTAGCCGTTGTCCTCGAAGCACTCCCGTAGGGCAGGTACGAACTTCGTGGTGACGAAGTGGTCAAGCTTCCTCCCCTTGAGGTTTGGATGCGGTGCGGGTGGTACGAAGGCGTGGTGGAGGAGGTTGATCGCACGGATGTCTCCTGCCGCGGCGAGTAACCACTTACCGTTCTGAGCAACCTTGCCGGCCATCGGTGTCATGGTGGCGTTCTGATAGGCGACCGACCCGTCCCAGGAGGAGACTCGAGAGTCGGCGGCGATGAACGCCCATCCGTCCCCTTGGATTCCGATGATGGTTGTCATTCCTCGTCGTCCTCCCAATCAAGACTGTCGGTCCACTCTTCAACACGGCGCATGGTCTCCCAGTCCATGATCTCCCCTATCAACTGATCAACCTTGTCGGTAACCACAGGAGGTTCAGGCTCGGCCCGTCGGGACAGGTTCACGGCCCGCCTTGCCTCTACCAATGCGGCGAGGGAAAGGACGAACGGTATGACCTGTACAGCAACAGGGAGATCCGACAAGTCAGCCTCCGTAGTTCTTCCCATGCCACCGTGCGACACCGTTCATGATTGGCACGATCTCTAGGTGGAAGTCGCCTTCGCCCTCTTCATAGTCGACGACTGCCATACCCTGTTGCCAGTCCTCGGTCTGTGGGAGTGGTCGGCCGTCTAGGTCTGTTCCGCCCTTGGTGGATGGGACTTCTCCCGACACCTTGGCGAGACAACCGGCAGATGCGGCGAGGATTGTCTTCGGCCCGTCCCAGTCGTCCCTCGTCCTGTGGGCGAGTTCAATCCTGTGGATATGTCCGTAGATGACCGAGGTCTTCTCGGTGGCCAGGTACTTGTGGGCGGTTGAGCCACCTGAGGCAACCTTGTGCCCGTGGATAACACGGAAACGGTTGTTGATCCAATGCGATCCGGTTGGGTATCCCGGCAGGTAGGTGACTCCCCACTCGTTGAGACGACACAAGTGTGGTACGGACATAACAGGCCAGGAGTCTGGGGCGTTCCCCTGCCTGAGACCGAACGAAGCGGTTGCGTTCTGGACAATGTACTTTGGGAGGCGTTCCTCGTGGTTGCCAGCGATCCATACGATCTCGGCTTCCGGGGCGAGATGCCTCAGGGTGGCGCAGAACGTGGTCATCCAGTCAATGGTTGCCTGAGTTGTCCGTTGGTAGGCCGGAGTGACGATGTACTTGCCCATCTCAGCAAGGTCGAGGTTGTCACCGTTCATGATGATCTTGTCGGGCTTGGCCGCCTTGACCACCTGTAGTGCGGCGGCAATCGCCCTCTCATCGTGGATGGAAACAAGTGAGTCGTCGGCAAGCCTGTAGTAGCCGGCTTGAATATCGGGGAGGATGACTGCCCTCTTGTAGTCCCTAGCCTCGGTCTTGGAGGGTTTCGTGGGGGGCAGTTTGATGTTCGGCCCTTGTGCTATCACTGGCCATTGCGGGCCGTCCTGCCATGCGGGCGAGAACTGGATTGCGGTCAGGTCGTGGACTTCGGCTTCGCCGTCCTCGCCCTTAGTGATCGTCTGATAAAGGGAGACGCGTTTGACTTGTCCGATTTCGGCGGGGTCAATGCCCTGCCTCTCGAGCATTTGGGCGATCTTGCCGAGTGCGTCCTTGCGTTGTTTGTTGGTGATCTTGGACGCCTCTTCGGCGACTATCCCACCCAGGTGATCTCCGAGACTCATTTAGTGGCCCCCATTGAGCACGAGCAACGACCGCGGCGGTGATCGCCGATAGTGTCGCGGGACATCCTGATGCCCTCGGTGAGCAAGGCAGCTCTGATCTTGTTGTTTGAGACCGTTGCCGTGTCAAGTGCCGTCTGAAGGGCGGACGCAGTATCGCTATCCACAGTCTCCAGAAGTTTTGCCACATTGCACTTCCGTGCCGGACCGCTAGATAGATCCTTGAGAAGCGATGCCAGACCGCTTGCTTGGTTCTTCGTAGTCATTCTCGGTAACTCCCTGCTGAGCATAAGTACCCCAAAGACCCCATATGTGGGAGATGACGCGTTGCCACCGATCAAAAGAGTAGCATCGGGGGCAACATGAATGACGCCAATGTAACTACATGGAACGCAGTTGACCCGCAGGTCGTATCCGAGGTCATTAAGTCGATCGCCGTCTCGTTTGCGGGTGATCCTGAGATGCTTGCGTCCGCAATCGCCTCCGCCCTTGAAGGTTTCGGAGTCGTGCGCAAGGAGCCGACTGTGTCCCTCTTCTCTTCTCACGGGCGTTTGTTGTGCGAGATGGCAGCGACTCCCACCGGGACTCTGAGGGTTTTCGGCAACAGGCTCGGATGGTCGGAAGGACGTGTCCAAAAGGTCGCTGCGGAGCTCGTATCCGCCGGTTTTGTGGCCAGAACACGTTATGGTAAAGGGGTTATGTACAAGATCGTCGGAAACAGACTGCTTTCGCACCCTGATAGCGCCCGTTTCGCTTCCCTGCTTGGGGTGGCAGCGACCAACAACACCCCAAAGTCGGCCTGATATCCGTGGTCTCAAGGGATGAGGGATACCGTTTGGCCAGGGGCAAGGAAGGTCCGGCGCTCGAAATGGCGACGGAGTTCTTTCGCCGTGTTATCGGAGTTGAACCGAGGGTCGTTACAGACTCCGTAGAGAACTGGGAGAAGGGCGACCTGTGCTTCCCGTCCGGAGAGTACGGCGAGTGCAAGGGACAACCGATCAACCCCGAGAAGTATCCGATGAACTTTGTTGAACTCTGTGAGGTCACAAGTAATCAGTTGCATCACGATGGGATGCAACGTGTTGCAGAAGCTATCGGCATTGAGTATTGGGATCTAGCAGATGCGAATGTCTGGGACGACCGAGTCGGCCATAAGCAACTCGTGGCTTTTGGGACACCGGATCTCGTCAGTCCTTCCATCCACACGATCGCTTCGGCGAGGGTGACCATATATGTCAACGCCACTAGCCCGACAGCCCACCTCTACCTATACGGCAGGAACGAGATAGTGCGCCATGTGAAGGAAGCGGTATTGACACAGGAGCTCGTGCGTGGTGCCGGTAAGTCAAACGAAGACACCTTTGGCGTAAAGATTCCGCTTCCATCTATGCGATGGACGAGCAGGGAGGGTGGCGGTTGGGAGTATTCCGGCGAGGGGATTGGACAAACTGCCGTGGAGAGGGTACTTTCTGTACTCGATGATCGCAGAGACGCAGACACCGACTAAGAAACTAAGGAAACGCGGAAGCCAGGCCCGCCTCCCGGTCGCACCGTTGATCTCAATGTGGGATCCAGGAACAGATCTTGGGACGATAGCCGAGGCGTGCGGTTTCACCCGTGCGTCGCTTAGGCATTGGATGGAAAGTGGACTGAGTGTCCACAGGGCCGACGAAGTCGCCTGCCATCTAGGCAAGCACCCATCAAATGTATGGGGGCAAGCCTGGTGGGATATCGCCAGGGAACTCGCATGAGTTACGCATCAGAGTCATCCACGGAGACGCACGCCAAAGTCATCGCCTTCATAGTGAACACGATGTCCGTTCGGGGTTACCCGCCGTCGGTCAGGGAGATTGGCAGGCACATCGGCTACTCGTCGTCGGCATCGGCTCAGGGTGTGATCAACCATATGCAGAAACGTGGGTATATCAAGTCCACGCCTGGGACGATGAGGAGCATGGTCGTCACTCCTGAAGGTATGGAACTCGTCGCTGACGACATAGTCCACCCACACCATGCTGAGATCAGGGGACTCCTACCGGCGGCGATGGCCTACTGGTCGGAGCAACTCTTCTGTGCCTCGTGGCTGATCAACCTCGACAGGGAGCTCCCCAAGATGGTTGCCGAAATAGATATCGCTGCTCGGGCCATTGGCATGATCCCCACTTATTGGGATCATGGCACCGAAGTAACTTGGCGCCGGTATCCCGACGAACTAGATTGACCGCAACCAACAAAAGGAATGATATGAAACTATTCAGGACAACAACAATCATCGGCGTTATTGCCATGGCTCTCGCCTCGTGTGGCGGAACTAAGACCATTTATGTAACAGACACAGAAGTGCCGAACAGCCCTGAAACAACTGAGAAAGTTGTCAAAACGACTGACGCACCGATTGCGACATCAGCACCCGAACCCGTCTACACAGACGAAGACGAGTTCATCTACGACATCAACACAAGTTATGACAATGCGATCTACTTGGAAGACCAAGACATGATTGACGCTGGCTACGCAACTTGCGAGGCTCTTCGTAGTGGCGGTACGGCTTACGAGACGATCAGCGCGATTGCTTCATCAGCAGATGGCGACCCAGACATTGAGGAACTTCTGACTTCAGTAGTTGCTTCGGCCATCCTCAACTTCTGCCCTGAGCAAGAGTACAAGTTTAGCGAATGAAGAAAGCCGCCTATATCTCGTGGGCGATCGCCCTCGTGGTACTCATCGCTTCCATCGCCTCAGGGCGCTTTAGTGGTTCGGATAACGATGAGATCCCCGTATTGCGCAACACCCAAGCAGAGTCTGCTTTCCTTGAAGACTTTAAGTCTTCGTACCTGCCGCCGATCAACAAAACTGACACCGAACTCATAGAACTTGGCAACACCTGGTGTTACGCCATCGGTCTTGGGATGGGTTCAGAAGGTGTAGAGGCAAGGATCAACGAAGGTTCTGATGACGAGGGTGACGCCGTCCTCCAACGTTCGGTCGTGTCTTCTGCCATCATCACACTTTGTCCCGGTCAGGCAAGTAAGTGGCCGTAGGTCCAGAGAGGGAAGTAGTCGTTGACGGATTGACATTCCGTATCATCGAGATCCCAATGGATGAGGAGTGGCCAGCTGGCGACCCTGTTGCCAGAGATAAGGAAACATTGGTTGTATTCACATATCGGCCAACCGAGGACAACGAATGAGAGCAGACAAAGCACGACGTGCGTACGGCAATGTGAAGGACGCCTTGATGACGATGTCGTCCCCGGGCTATTGGACGAAGGTAAACGCCGTTGAGTTTTGGGCCTTCATGACGAAGATTGCCATCATCTTCCCAGGCTTGCTATTTGGCAAGCAGTGGTGGTGGCTTTATATCTTTGCGCTCGCTTCCAGCGCAAGCCTGATCTGGACATCAACAAAGAAGACATTGCCAACGATTATCGTGTTCAACCTTCTTTGGTGCGTGCTTGCCGTAGCAAGTATCGCAAAGCATTTTCTCTAATCTTTTTCTTTGCCGTCAGTCGTTGTTGGACCACCGACAACCGAGGCTACATCACTTCTTTTTATACTCATTCCAAGTTTTGTCCCCAATGCCGAAATACTCCCTGGCGTAGCCAGCACCGATGATGTCTTTGTTGAGACAGGCCGTAGACGGGTCATCTACGAGGTTGCTGGAATAGATGTTTGCCAGGACTCTGCCATACTTCTCGTTCTTGTCTGCCACTGTCTGAACGAAAACTTCAGGATGACCTTCGAGCCAGTCATGGGTGAAAGCTTTGGCTTTGAGTCCCATCTCCTTCTCGGCGGCATCCTTCGTCCTTGACTCCGGCGTGTTGACTCCGAACAGACGAACCCTGATCTTGTGATGAACATCAAAACCGAGGTCAACCATGAGGTCAATGGTGTCGCCGTCAACAGTCTTGAGAACCTTGGCGTTGTACCAATACGGCGAATAGGCGGTGGTCATTCCCAACGCATCCCACTCTTGACATTCCTGTGATGATCGGCAAAAGCCTTAGCCATCGCTACGGACATAATCGCACACGGGACAGTGAACAACACGATGAGTGCGGTTACCGCAGATGAAACGATGCCCTTCGTTGTCATGCTTTTACTGGCTCCTCAGGTTCTGCGTCTGGAACTTTCTGAATGACACCGAACGCCATGTCAATATCATGCGCCGAGAGTTTGCCGTCATCAAGGTACAGCCTCGCTAGGCGTTCAATGACAGTCGCAACTCCACCGATGCCGGCCATGAGCGTGGCCTTCCATAACGGAACACCGGCGATTGAGCCAGCACCGACAACGCCGAGCCCAGAGGCAGCAAAAGCCGCCAGGATACGAAGGGTGATCTGCCTTATCAACCGAACATCGCCTTCCATGTAACAGGCCCGATGACACCGTCAGTGGTTAGTCCCTTGCCCTTTTGCCATGCCTTGACCTGAGCCTCAGTGCCGGGACCAAAGTCTCCGTCAACAGGGTTAGCCTTAACCATTGCCTGAACAAGTTTGACTGCATCACCCTTGGAACCCTTCTTTACGGGTGCTCCTGGGTAGGCGAAGTTAAGTCCGCCAGCGGCGGGAGCAGGAGCGGCGGCGGGAGCCGATGGGGCGGACTGAGCCGAACCGTCAGGGGCGTTGTCACCGAGGCAGTACTGCCAGTGCCAGGCCTCAAACTCCTTAGATGCCCTGTTGTCTCCCTGAAGGTAGAAGCCATACTTGGGGGCGTTGGCGCACATCCAGTCAAAGCAAGCACCTCCCATTGAGGTGAGCTTGCCATTGACGTCATAGCCAAGGTCAATGGCGAGTCCCCAACCGTGGTTGGAGCCCTTCACGCCTGTAGGATCTGGGGCGGCCGATGGGGCCTTGCCCTTCTTGAGCCACCAGGTCTTGCCGTCATACTGACGAGTGACTCCGGTGCCGGTGTCGGTGGTGACATAACGATCAAGGAACATCTTCAACTGATCGTCAAAGCCGCGGTAGTCGCCAACATTCTTGAGCTTGAATCCAGCCCCCATGGCGGCGTCGTACATCTTATTGAACTGATCGGCCACAGGCGCGTACATGCGTCCGCCGGTCTTGACTGAAGCCAGGACGGAAGGATCGAGTTGTCCGTTCTTGAACCTGCTCTTGAGTGCGGTGGGGACGACGAGCTTGATGAATGGGAGACTCATTTGTTGATTCCACCCTTATAGACACGACCGAAAGCGGTGTCGTTGGGGTTGAGGTACCTCATTGCGACTGGGAGTGCGGCGGCCCAAAGGGCATTTAATGTCAACTTCCAATCCTGCGTTGCGGTGTATGTTGCAACGGCAGCACCAATGATTGACCTGCCATACGACGCCAGTATTGCTTTGTGCTCTTGGGTGATCTTCATCATTTCTCCTATTTCCTTGGGGTCCTTGGCAACCTCAGGTTCATTGTATGCAATACAAGACCGATCAGGATCAAGGTGGCGGATATCTTTTGAGCGTCGCCCGACAATGTGACAAGAACCATGGCCATTCCGACGAGAGTCCAAGACAAAGTCCAGATTTCTCGAATGATGGCAACCAAAACTCTCCTACGGACGATCACGGAATATGCTCCGATGACCTCGGCGGTCTCGGCACTGCAGGCGGGGGAGTCACCCTCGGACACCCTGACGGGCAGGTTGTTGGCAGTTGCGTGTCCGCCATCCTCAAGACCGGCAACGGCAAGGCTGGTGGCATCAAGTATTAGCCACCGTTCCGGGACGGAGTCGTCAATGGCTAGATCAACGACCACCCTGGGTGCGCTGAAGAAGGGGCGCAAGATGCCCTCGAAGATTTTCCTGATCATTACTACCTCTTCCTGCCCGATGGGCCAGACGACGTGCTTGACATACTACTAGAACTTGATATTGTGGCGCCGCCGAATACGACAGTGACTCCCGCCGCTACGACGGTGCGCCTCTCCTGTGGAGTGATGACGATGTGAAGCGTTATTGGTCCGACCGACGGGGCTGCGACAGTCGACTCACCAAGCACGCCTGCCAACGGCGACACGTTTGCCTCGGCGGCCCTGAGGGCATCGTCTTCATCAAAGCCTTGTTCCTGTATCTCGAAGGATTCAACGGCGATGATTACGGCCGTCTCCTCGTCGTACCCCTTGTCACCTAGTTCGTTTGCCGTCTCAGCAATGTCAACTGAGTCTTCTTCTGAGAAGCCGAGATCCTCTACCTCGTTGGCTGTCTCGGCGATCTCAAGTGCCGTCTCTTCGTCGTAACCTTTTTCCTCAAGGGCAAGAGATGTCTCGGCGATGGCGATTGCAGTTTCCTCGTCGTAGCCCTTGTCCTGTAGTTCGAGTGATGTTTCGGCGATAGTTAGTGCCTCTTCTTCGGAGTAGCCCTCGTCTTGCAGATCCAAAGATGTCTGAGCGATGCTGATTGCGTCCTCTTCCGAGTAACCAGCATCCTCAAGCGCAGAAGCCGTCTCTGTTATCTGCTGAACCTCTTCGGCGTCGTAACCCTGATCAGCGAGTTCTTGCTCGGCCTCGGGAACATCAGGGATAGTCACCTGCGGTTGGGTCGTCGTCGTTGTAGTTTGCGGGATCGTTGTTGATTGAGGTACTTGAGTCGTGCTTGGCGTTGGGGGGATCGTCTGCTCAACAGGTGCCTCCGTGGTCGTGGTGCTGGTTGTCCCGGTCGGTGGTGCCGGCGGTTCAGTAGTAGTTGTCGTTGTTGTAGTACTCGTGGTCGTTGTGGTCTCGGTCGTTGTGGTCTCGGGCTCAGTAGTAGTTGTTTCTGGCTCTGTGGTCGTCGTAGTGCTCGTTGTGGTTGTTGGCGGTTCGGTAGTCGTCGTTGTGGTGGTGGTCGTTGTCGTGGTGGTCGGGGTTGGCGTCCCTGAGACTTTGAGGTAGTAACCACACCACGAGGAGTTCCACGCGTAAGTGGTGATTCCGTTGTTCGTACCACTAGGGAATGTTGAATAGTTGTCCACCCAATACGGCTCTATGACGGCCCACTCTCCGACAGAGATCAAGCCAGCGTTTACTGCGGCGACACCCATATCGGAGTCATCCGTGTACGGATTGGAACCCCAAACCGCACCACCCTGCGACTTACCTACGACGAGCCTCGGCGTGTATGGGCCACAACCACCACCACTCTCTGATGTATCGGGAACTGTCGGGCCAACCCTCACCGTCACTCCTTCAGACCAACCGGAGTAGACGCTCAACGTGTCGTTATCTGCCCTGACGGAGAAATAGAAGTTCTGCCCTATTGGGCCAGACTCGGCGATCACGGGGTACGCGATATACATGCTCGTCTCGTAGGAAGAAATAGCTTTGCCCTCACAGCCGGCGCAGTACCAGGTGATGGCGTACCGTTCTGGCTCAATGTTTCCCTCGTTCGGAGCATCCCACGAGATGTTGACACCGTTACCAGAGTTGACTACGGCAACATTCGTCGGCTGGCTCATGAACGGAGCGATCGTGGTGGTGGTACTCGTCGTAGTACTTGTAGTAGTACTTGTAGTACTTGTAGTACTTGTAGTACTCGTTGTCGTCGTTGGCTCGTTGATTGCTTCCGTGTTGACCGTGATTTGGTAAGACGATCCGTACCATGCGTTCGGGTCGCCACAACAGACTCCAGCGCGCAACCTGTATGAGCCAGGGCTAAGAGCAATGGAGATATACGAGTCAAGACCGTAGTGGTCATCGTTAGCTGCGATGAGTTCGCCTGACCCGTTGTACAGCCATAGGTGACTGTCGATGCCGTACCTCTGTGCGTCTGCGGTGACAACGAACTGTTGGCTGGAAGTCAACGAAAAGAGAAAGTCTTGCGCCTGAGTGACTTCATAGGTAGATGCCATCGCCCTGCTGGGGAAAAATGCACCGAACATCCCGAATAGGATCATGACGAGACCGACGACGCTGATCGGGTTGACTCGGCCTCTGCCCTTACTTGACATCCTCATAACGACTTTGATAGTAATGTCGTTTGTTCGGAGTCTCTCCTAGACGAACCGTGTTATTGCGTTGATCTCCATGCGGCGTACAGGTCGTCCGTCACCGAGATGACCCACACTTGAGATTCGTCCTTCTCGTCCTTGTCGCCAACTATGGCCCAAGCGATCCTTACCTGTTCCTCTGGCACGCATACGCCGACATGGCACTCAAGACCAAACCTGTTGATGAACCATTCCACGACACACCGACCTCGGGAGTCGGCACACTCCTCGCCACCCGGGCAGAGGACAGACAGGACCATTAGTTCACTCCTATTGAGTTCAAGCCATAGGACGTGTCCGTCGTCGTGCCAGATGAGATCGTCAGTCGATGCGTTGGTCATATGCCTGTGCCAAGAGTTGCTCGGTGGCAACATCTGCCGGAGGACTATTGAGTAGTGCCACGAGTTCCGCAACCTGTAGTCGGAGGGCAATGTTCTCGGTCGTCACTTCGCCGATCTTTGCCGACATCTCCCTGATGAGTCCTTCAACGGATATTTCGTTATTGGTCATTTCATTCCTCCGAACATAAGATACCTGCGATGGTTCGCTAGGTCAATGCGATAAGACTACTTTGGTCCTGTACCTCAATGGGTTATGATTGACAGGGAGCGTCTAAGCTCGTACGCCTACACGGAGGTCGAAAATGCCCATAACGCAAAAACGCCTGTTTGGGCCGGTAGTGGCGGTTACGACATCTACGGATACGACTGCCGGTAGGTATCTCGTCCCATCTCTGACGACCACCATCGTCAAACAGATCATCATCTGCAACACGGCCGCAAGTGCTGCCACCGTCTCGGTAGGTATCGGTGGGGTTACGGCAGCCGTCAGCATCCTCTCGAGTATGGCAGTAGGTGCTAACGAAACTATGACCGTGAACTTGAGTCTCGTACTTGCCGCGGCAGAGAAACTGTTCATGACAGCGTCGGCGACGACGGTTACCTTCACGGTCGTCGGCATAGAGGAGACCTGATGCCAGCCTTAGCCAGGTACGGCTCAAACACCCTCGCCGCCTTTCTTGACGCACCGGACGTTGTATATGGGTCAGGCTCGGATGGCAATGTCACCATCAGCACGAACACGACCATGACAAGGGATATGTTCTACAACAACCTGACGGTGAACAGTTCAATCACACTCAATACGGGTGCTTACAGGCTGTTTGTGAAAGGCCTGCTTACTCTTGGTAATGCAACAGTAATCGGCTTTACCACCGGCTCCTCCGCGGTCGGCTCTATCTATGGTGGGGGTGCAGTCACAACATCTGTGACCTCAAGTCTTGGTGGTACAGGGAGTGGCGGAACATATACCGCCCCCGCTCCAACCGCGGCGGTTGGGGGAACCCAATGGTACGACCAAGCAAATCAGGCCGTCCTTGGTTACTCAGTAACTCCGACAGGTATCACCTGGCTTAGGGGTGGTGCGGGTGGCTCGACCGGTGTAGGTGGGGGTATCGTTATAGTCGCCGCTAGGTACATCGCCTGTACGGCTACTTCAACAAACGCCAAGTTCGCCGCGCCCGGAGGATCTGCCAATGCTGGTGGAGGTGCCATAATCATCGTCTCCTCAAGGCCATCGTTGCCATCAAATGTTGATACTGATGTGGCTGGCAATGGCACGGGGTCTGCCGGCACGTCAAAGTACATACAGTTGGTGTAACCGATGTCTGCCGTTGATAGGTACAACATAAAAACAGTACAGAGGATTGGTAACGACTCCGTCTATGGCAACGGTCAAGACGGCACGGTCACACTCTCGGCAGGTACAACAACATTGACTCGGGACATGTACTACGACGTACTTACCGTCCCGAACGGCGCGTTTCTCCACACAAACGGTTTCAGGGTCTTTTGTAAGACGAGTATCACTATTGCTAGTGGTGGTTTTGTGGGTATCGGTACATTTTCGGGTGGCTCAATATCTGCACCGAGTGCGGTGACTGCGGGTACGGTCAACGGAACTCACTCTCCTGGCGGTGCGATCACATACAGGATCGGTGGTCTCGGTGCTGTGCCTGCGGGCGGAACCGCCGTTACTCCGACAGACGGTACGTCGATTATTAACGGCAATATACCAATGGCGGTTAGGGGACTGATCGTCAAGGCCACAACAAGCCCCGTCGGCTTCAATGGCGGGGTCTCTGGGGGACAGGGGAACACGGGGGCATCGGGCAACCCTGGTGCATCGGGTGCCCCGGGCACTACGGGGGCGGCGGGAAACACTGGGGCGAATGGAAATGCAGGGACAGCGAACCCTAGTAATCCGGGTGGCGCAGGTGGTGCAGGAAGTGCCGGTAATCCTGGTTCGTATGGGCCTAACGCAAACACGGTTGGTGCTGAGGGTGGCAGGGGCTATTCGGGCAACTCGGGCACGGCGGGCAACGCTGGAAACCCTGGACCTGGTGGTGCGCGTGGTAACGGTGGTGCCGGTGGTGCCGGTGGCCCAGGTGGTGCCGGTGGCTCAGGTGGTTCTGGCGGACTAGGTGGTGCCGGTGGCAACGGTGGTATTGGTGGGGGGATTGTCATCGTTGTGGCGAAGAGCATCGTTGGCTCTGGGTCCATAGTCTCACTCGGCGGCAACGGGGTAACGGGGTTGGGTGGGCAGCTTGGCTCAGCAGGAAGTCCCGGCTCAGCAGGAAGTCCCGGCTCAGCAGGAAGTCCCGGCAATGCCGGCAGTCCTGGGAATCATGGAATCCCTGGTGGTTTTGGTAGCGCAGGCAATACTGGCGCTGCTGCGCCGGCCCTTACCCATGCAAACCCTGACAGCGTCAGCAACCCCCATAGGGCAATACATACCGTATATAACGCAAACTACGGCACGGGGCAGCATGTCCACTTTGGGACATATCAGCACGATGTCCACAAAGCCTCAAAAAGCCACAATCATGGGGTTCATAACCCTGCCGCAGATCACTCCATTGCAGCGGCCCATCACCATACGGGTCATAGTCATAACCCGCACCATGACGGCCCGCACGGCCACAACCACCACATCACACAGGGTGGTCCAGCGCACCACGGCCCGCATCACTACCACCATTACCATAACGCCACGATCGGGTCGCACTCCACTCAGTACATTGAAGTTTCTCTCTCAAACTCAAACCATGGTCCACACTGGGTGCCAACAGGTCTCTACCATAATGCCCCCGCCGTACACCATCATGCCAACCCTCCGACCACTTATCCGGGTGGCAATGGGGGCGCTGGTGGTGCAGCGGGAAATCGTGGTAATGCCACCCAAGGCAACTCGGGCAACCCTGGAGCGGCGGGCAACCCTGGCGCAACGGGCAACGTTGGCGGCACCGGAGGAGTAGGTAACTCCGGCGCAACTGGAAACACTGGCGGAAAGGGTGGTGGCGGTGGTATTATTGTCGTTACCGAAACAACGCCGAGCATCTCGTACAATGTCAGTAAGGGTGCTACGGGTGGCGCCGACGAGACCGTCAGGACATCTTCCGACGGGTATAGTTACCTCATACTGAACGCCTAGAAAGGGACGATATGGGATTCCGTACAAACATCTCTAATGCTCAAAAGAAGATATTCCTCGAGAACGCTCTTGTCCGCCTTGAGGCAGAACTCTACGAACGTTCACTCGAAATGGGGATTGACCCCGACACCTACGACTACTCGTCGTTTACCCCATCAAATCCACCCAGCCATCCATATGCGGAGACACGAATACCTCAGATCCTGAATCTGATCACTCAAATGTCAGACAAACTGGAAGCACTCGGCGAGACTCAGTAATGCTCCGTTACCTGTACGTTCCCGAAGGGGAGGACGGGAACGCAGACAATGTTGAACTTGCATCAAGACTCATGATGCCCATGGTTGTTGGGTTGACGGATTCCTACGCACATCAAGTCAATGATCCATCGACGCCGTGCGTAGTCTCCATACCGTCAATCAAAAAGTTTTTCATGAGAGAGGCAGTTACGATTGGGTTGCACCATGTCGTGATGTACGACGATGAGTTTGTCAATATGAGAAATGAACGGGTTGTCCTTGAGGTTGTATCACCAATGGGTACGCAAGTACTTCAGCCTTTGGTGAAAGAGGTACACCACGCAAGGTGGGTGTTCCTAACCGAACATACGGGGACCCATAGTTGTGATGTTGTGATTAACGGTGAACCAATGGGCATAGGGGGGGATTTTGATGTTCAAGGCTTTTGATAGGCCAGCACCGGGAATACATGTCTACGACACAGACATGAACTCGTCGGCGTTTATCAAGATGCTCGAGGACGAGTGCTCCGACGAATGGAGCAGGCTGTCATGGGACGAAGCCCGCACCGGAAAAGGGACGGTCTCCGAATACCGTTCGTCCAAGGAGTGCTTACTGCTCCCGATAATGAGCCCCAACCCGACCTCGCCCATCATGGAGACTTTCTCAAAAGATGTTCTCTCTGTAGTGGAACGGTGTGTATCTGACTTCATTGCGTACCACTCAATACATCAAGCCCCTCATGAGGGCTGGAGGGTTCTCAAGTATTTGCCCGGGGGAGAGTACAGGACACACCATGACCACTACCCCGGCAACGAAAGAACATTCAGTTGCGTTGCTTACTTGTCCAACTCGGGGACGGGAGGCGAACTCACCTTCCCGTACTTTGACGTGTCCGTTCCGTGCGAGACAGGAAGGGTTGTGATGTTCCCGTCAAACTTTCCCTATGCTCATACTGCTGGCCCGACCGAGGGGACAAAGTACTCACTTGTCACCTGGTATCACTAGGATGATGACTATGAGCGATACACCAATCATGCCAGGACTGCCAGCGTCACCGAACGGTGGGGAAACATCAGACGAAGATCAGTACTACATTGAAGCGTCGGGGCCAAAACTTAGGCTCATAAACTGGGCCGCTGGAGGTGGCATCTCAGGGTGTTCGGTGTTTGACACACTTGGCCCAATGATCATTGAGGGGGAGTCTGATGATTGAGCATGACGAGGCATCGCACATGAAGTATGTTGCGGCCAGGGTTGCGTATCTATGTGATCTAGCCATGGTTGACGAAACAGCGATCACCGCTGATAACTACACAACTATCAGGGACGGCCTTAACACCTACCTAACTGGTGGAGAGTTGCGTCGAGCAAAAGTAGAACTTAGGAACATCATCTATGTTCTTACGATGATTCAACATCTGAACGGGAGTGCCTCATGACCAAGCCAATGACCGTAGTGACCATGGAGCAGGTTCTTGAACAGAGCACAAGGGTCGGGCGTCCGAACGCGTTCCCAACTCAACAATCCTTGATTGACTTCTGCCAGATTGTTCACGGAGAATGGCTCTCAACCGGGGTTGACCAAAGGGTGTTGCAAGGTAGTGACGAGTTCTATCTGGCCTCCCTCATGGGGACAGAGGGCGGGGAGTCGTTTGCCCCCTTCATGGACGGACTGAACCTCCTTGAAGAGATGTTCGCCATGCTCGGCAAGGGGACTAGGGCTCTCATCATTGGGGCACCCGGGACGATTGCAATCGTGGCAAATGTCGTGAATCAGGTTGTCACTCCGTCTAACCTTCAGACCAAACTCATGGAGAGGTACTGCGACACCTCACTCATCCCAAATGTGGAGATGACAACGTATGAGGCATTAGTTGACGGTCTTGTTGAGTTTGACTATGCGCAAGTCTTGCTACATATGGTTGCCTGCGATCAGCAACTGCTTCACGCAATCATTGACGCTCTCCCACAGGGCAAGGTCATGGTTCTACAGAACTCTGGTAATGGTGGCGAACTGTACACGGCACTTGACGAATCATTGTCGCACCACATACACTCAGAAATAAGAGAAAGAGGGGATGTGCTGATGTATCACCTCCCGGGTTTCATAGCACAAACAATATGTATAAAGAAGTAGAGACCGAAGCACCAATCTCGTTCGCAATAGTCGGCTCAGGAACAGCCGGTCTTATATCCGCCCTCATGCTCAGGGTCGCCTTCCCAAACTCCGACATCACCGTTGTCTCGTCGAGCACCATCGGTATTGTTGGCGTCGGCGAGGGAAGTACTGAGCATTGGAAGCAGTTCATGGATACCTGCCGCATACCCGTGCATGAAATGATTGCCAAGACGGGGGCGACCCACAAGTACGGGATCAGGTTTGAGGGATGGTCAAGTACCTTTCCCGACTACTTTCACAGCGTCTCGGGCGACGAGACAATCTACGCTTTTCAGTTGTTCGCAACCTATATGGGTTTCTTGGAGGCCGGACAATCGCTGACAAGTCAGACATCGTCAATCGGCCTTGTCAGGAATCAGATCAGGAGGGAAAACCTCCACGGGAACACTAATCAGTTCCACTTTGACACTTTCAAGCTGAACTCATACTTCACCGAACTGTGCGTCGTGAGACAGATACGGTTTGTGGACGGCGATGTCGGCGAGATCTCATTCGACCCTGACTCCAACAACATCACTTCTGTGACCGTAAATGACGCGGATGTGGAGGCAGATTTCTGGATAGACGCATCCGGTTTTTCTCGCGTCTTGATAAGCAAGTACGAGACTGCGGAGTGGCAATCCTTTAGCAAGTATCTCCTATGCGACTCTGCTATTGCCTTCCCAACGCTCTCCGACCCTTCTGGGCAGATACGTCCGTACACAAGAGCGAGAGCAATGTCCTCCGGTTGGGTTTGGGAGATACCGACACAAGAGAGAAGAGGGAACGGGTATGTCTATAGCTCCGCCTTCTTGACGGAGGAGCAGGCTGTTGACGAGGTTGCCTCCGTCGTGGGTCGTGGTGTCGTGCCGGCTAGGCGGTTCAAGTTTGATCCTGGCTACATGAAGGGTTCTTGGGCTAACAACTGTTGCGCCATCGGTCTAGCTTCGTCGTTCGTTGAACCTCTAGAGGCAACCTCAATAGGTTCGACTATTCAACAACTGAGGCTTCTCATACCATCGGTCGCTGCCTACAAGCCAGGTAACAAAGCAATGCAAAAGAAGTACAACTCCGACATGGACGCAATGATGGACAACATCCTCACGATGATCAGGATGCACTACATGTCCGATAACGCACACACTCCGTTCTGGCGTGCCTGCTCGGAGATGCCGATTAACGACACACTTGCTGAGCTCCTAGAGTTGTGGTCCGAGAGGACGCCGTCAAGAATGGATGTCCCACACGAAAACGGGCAAATGTTCCTCGCCCCTCACTTTTTCCATGTTGCTCAGGGGCAGGGTCTATTGAACCCCGAGGCGGCAGGACTCGCAATACACAACATGGGGTTGCGTCAGCGAGTTGACTACGACATGAATGAACGACGCAGAGAAAGGTACTCACATGAGTTGGTTGACCACGCTCAGGCGCTCCTCGAAACAACGAACTGAGATGCCACGACCACGCTACTCAGGCATGAAGATTAAGCCTGGGGAGTTGTTTATTAGTTACCACGACGACAGGTTGCTTGAAATGCCACCGTTCGTGAACGAACTCTCAAGACCACCATCATGGTTCAGGTCAATCGGAAAGTTCCCTGGCTCCGTCAGGCGTTGTGCTGGTATTTCTGATTACATGGCGATGGGTGTCACATTGCCACTATGGACGAATATCAGGATGAAGTTGTCTCCCGAGGGAAATGACTGGTCCGTCAACTGGGACAACTTTTCAGAGACCGAGGCCAGTAAGGATCAGTACGAGTTTTACGTGCGATCATTTGCCCACGAGCAGACCGGGAAGTGTCCGATGACCTCGGTAAGACAGGTAGAAGAGTCTTTCTATCCAAAGATTGTAACGCCGTACTACTTTAGAACTGCACCAGGCTGGTCAACGATCATCCTGCCCAATCTGTACGAGCCGTCACCAAACTTCACCGTCACTCCGGCTGTTATTCATACCGACTTCTACCACACTATGAATGTGGTTCTAAATCCTCTTGCAGGGGAGGACTTCTCAATACCTTATGGGTATCCGATTGCGCACCTCATTCCCTTTAAGCGTTCTGCTGACACGAACAAAATAATCTTTGGCGGGCCTGAATATCACAGGTTGTTGGCGGGCAGGGGTTTTGGTAATGGTTCGCTTCACCCATCGGGCGGGTCGACAGCGCGTCCATATCGTATGCACAAAGTCAAAGTGGACGCGGAGATTGCCGAGAAAGAAGGCGGCCGTGATTGAGTTTCCATTGGGAATAGCCTCGGCAATCGGCGTCGCGGACAATGTGATTGACCGAGATATCTGTGCGGAGATTGTTGCCTATATTGAGGCCAATCAGCACCTGACGTACGACGGGCTGACGGTAGGTGGCATCGACAGGAATGTAAAACGATCAACAGACACATGGCTTTCGGCCTACAACAATAGGGCAGAGGGAGATCAGAAAGCCCAACTTGGGACATATAACGATGTTCTGTTCTCACACCTCTCTCCACTCCTTACTGAGTACTGCTCTCGTTTTTTCCATCTACAAAACTGGATCAACCGTTACGACACTGGCTACCAATATCAAAAGTACGAAAAGGGATCAGGGCGTTATTTGAGCCACATTGACGGGGCCCCATTTGACATGCCGCCATTGAACGAACGTGTCGTCGCAGTCATTCTGTACCTCAACGATGTTGAACGTGGCGGCGAGACATGGTTTGACCTACACGAATACGCAGTACGACCAAGGGCTGGAAGAGTCGCCATATTCCCAACCGGGTTCAACTATCCTCACGGCGGGCGAATCCCCTTATCGGGCGACAAGCACATCGTCAGTTCGTTCTGTTACAGCCCGTGGGACGATCGACATGCCGATCACTACCGCAACTTCATAGTGGGAACGGCCTAACCGGCACTATCAGCCGACGACAACGACCCTGTATGTCTGCGGAGTTCCGCCGCCAACTGGAGCCTGATCGAACAGGACGGTAATCGTGTTGACCGACGCAATCCTGACTTCGGCATAGACGACATCGTTGTTACCCGAGAGGGTGTCGTAGATCATGACGACGACATCGGTCGTATTGAGCGAGTGAGTGATGGTGAAGCTTGTCGCCGCTCCGGTTCCCGTGATATTGGTGGCGTACTTGGTGGTAGCCGAAAGGTTTGCCCTAGCGTCGGCCGCAGTGGACGCTCCAGTTCCACCGTAGGCAACCGCCACAGCCGTGCCGTTCCAAACACCATTAACGATCGTGCCGAGGGTGCTGATTGTGTTTTGACCAGCATACGTACCGGCAATGTCCACGGCGTTTGCACCGACAGTAATACGGTCGGTCGTTCCACCAACATTGAGTGTATTGCCATCCTTGGTGAGACCATCACCAGCAATAATCTGCCCGGCTCCAGAAAACTGCACCCAGTTCATAGGGTTGGTGCCAACGGTGATCGGGCCGTCACTTGAAACAACCCAGCCACTATCGGCGTTGACGAGACCTTCTTCTACGAAGGTGAATGTGCCACCAGAGACCGTACCTGTGTCGGCGGTGCCATTGGCATCCGTAGCCCTATCGGGAGCACCGGAGGCTTTGACGACATAGATACCGTTCTGCGATGCGGTTGCCTGATCCTTGACAAGGACGCGATCACCGATGGCAAGAGTGACGTTCGTGTCGATTGTGTCGCCAGCTTCAAGAGCCGTAGCCAATGTGACGGGCCCAGTTGTGGCAGCGCGGACTGACCTCTTGACATCAAGCCCTTGCCGAGCGGCATCAACATATGCCTTAGTGGCGGCATCCTGAGGGTTGGTCGGATCGGCGAGGCTGGTGATCTTCTGACTATTGAACGAGACGCTACTCGTTGGGGCCGCCATCTGATCAAGCCTGTTGGCCTGTACTCTCGTATCAAGGTAGTAGAGATTGGTTGTACCCTCTGCAAGATCGTCGGTGTCGTGGTTGGCGAGTGACGATACTTCACCGGTGACATCACCCGTAAGATCTGCGGTGATCATATTGGCCGCAAAGTCACCGTTGGAGTCCCTCTTGACGAGCTTGCTGGCGGTATTTGCGTCGGTGGCGTCGGTGAGCATGGCGGCGTATTCCATGGTCATGAAGCCGTCAGTACTTGAGTTTGCCTCAGAGATAGAGATGGTGACGGTAGTGCCTTCAACTTCAACGCTCAGGGGTGCATCTGCCGTGATTGACTCAACAGCCGAGTCAAGTTCAATCCAAGCCGAACCGGTGTAGTAACGCAAACGGCTTGAGCCGGTATTGAAATAGATCTGACCAGCGACCGGCGTACCCGGGTCGTCCGCAAGGTTCTCGATCCTCGCCTTGATCAGTTGATTCTTCTGAAGGTCAATGCTCGTCAGGAACTTTGCCATTTTTCGCTTCTCCGTGGTCGTCGCCCAACGCGGACGGTCTTCAGACGACTAGGCTAGATCAGTTTCTTGGTTATGTATTATTGACAATAACGCCGTCAATCGGGCCAAGCTGTACAAATCTTTCGCTGATAAATGGGTCGTACTTGGCAGATATTTCGGCGACGAGTTGCTGTATCTGGCCGTTCCTGACCCGTTGCGCCGTAGACGGCCCAATGTGTTGCTTGTAGAGCATCTTTGGGATGTGGGCGAACCTCGTTGCGATGAATGTCCTCACGACCAGGTCGTAGTCATCGGCAACTGGCAAGGATGTGTCGTGTCCGCCGAGAGCCCTATAGACAGACGACCTCCACGCCCTGACGTGATTTGGCGCAGACACAATGTGCCTGATGGTCTCGGGGTTGATCGGCGGTGCGGACATGACCCAGACATTGTGTTGTTCTGACCAATACTCCGATCCGTATCCGAACGCCCAGCCCGGGGGATACTTCCCTGACTGCCCATCCGGCAGGATCTCGCACCAATCTGAGTACACGAATCCGACCGTGGGGTCAGAGAAGGCGGTGGCAATCTCGCCAAGGCAGTCGGGCGTGAGTTCATCATCGTGGTCAAGTTCCACAAGGATGTCCCCCTCAGCAACCATAAACGCCCTGCGTTTGACTGTGCCAATCGAGCCAGAGTGAACGTGCGAACGGTGTGCCACGATCTTGAACCTCTCGTCAGAAGCAAAGCCATAGACCTGTCGCCATGCCTCGTCGTTCGTTCCGTCGTCCCAGATGACCCATTCCCAATCGGTGAATGTCTGAGCCTTGAGACTTGCCCATGTCCTTGCAAGCATGTCGGGCGGAGTGTTATGGATAGGCGTACATATGGAGATCATGACCGCATACTACGAGCGTCGTGGTTAGATAACTTCCATTAGGAACCTAATGCGTTCGTCTCTCACATCTGTTGTTGTTGCGACAATGCTTGAGACAGAGGCTCCAGCGGAAGACATATCCATAGAGAAGCCACGATTAGTTCCACCTTGCTCATAGAGCCTGAGTTTGTCTCGATACACATCAACAACTACCCCACCTATGAGCGTGGTGTTGGTCTGTGCTTTGATCAGGACTATCTCGCCACCCTCGTCACCTGACGAGCCATTGACATTAAGTCTTCCACCAAGGCTAAGGTCGGTGCCGTTAAATGTGAGGTTTGCACTACCTGCAGCGGCGTTTGAGCCGTCCTTGTAGACGACCTGATTTGCTGATCCAGCAACTGGACCAGTTGCTCCCTGTGGACCCTGCGCTCCTTGTGCTCCGTTGGTTCCGTTCGTTCCAGCTGGACCTTGCGGACCTTGTGCGCCTTGTGCGCCATTGTTTCCATTGGTTCCAGCTGGACCTTGCGGACCTTGTGCGCCTTGTGCGCCCTGTGCCCCATTGTTGCCATTGGTTCCGGCGGAACCCTGCGGACCTTGCGCACCTTGTGCCCCATTATTTCCGTTGGTTCCGGCGGGACCCTGTGGGCCAGTCGCACCCTGTGACCCCGTCGACCCAGTTGACCCGGTGGCACCTTGAGGACCCTGACTGCCAGTTGCTCCTGTCGCACCTTGTGCGCCATTGGTCCCGTTAGTTCCGTTAGTCCCAGCGGCACCCTGTGGGCCTTGAGAACCTGTCGCTCCTTGAGCACCATTGGTCCCGTTAGTCCCGGCAGCACCCTGCGGGCCGGTTGCACCCTGCGGGCCGGTTGCACCCTGTGGACCTTGCGAGCCAGTTGCTCCCTGAGCACCATTTGTTCCGTTTGTCCCAGCGGGACCCTGCGGGCCGGTTGCACCCTGTGGACCTTGCGAGCCAGTTGCTCCCTGAGCACCATTTGTTCCGTTTGTCCCAGCGGGACCCTGCGGGCCGGTTGCACCCTGACTTCCGGTTGCACCCTGCGAACCATTAGCACCTTGAGCACCAACGGCACCTTGCGCTCCCACATCACCCTGCGGGCCTTGAGCACCTGTTGCACCTTGCGCACCCTGAGAACCAGTCGCACCCTGCGGACCTTGGGGTCCAATGTTGGCAATAACTAGAAGAATGTTGGTGTCGTTAGAGAACCCCGTCGCGCCCGTGCCACCAGACGAGTCGTATGAGACTGGCACATCAACCCACGAGTTGACGTGGTCGGTGATAGTTCCGTTAGCAATCCACTTCTGAAAGTTTGCCGAGTTGCTCGAGTCCTGAATGTAAATAACATCACCAGTTGATATGACACCAAGGAAAAGGTCAATGTCATAGCCATCAAGGTCAACATGGTTGATCTGAAGCTGCGTAGCAGAAAGTTGTGCAGAGTTGTTATATGTGACATACGAAGTGCCAGGATTGCCACTCGTAGAGCCGGTGCTGATCTTGTACTTATAGAAGCTCGAGGATTGCCCGGTGGCACCCTGCGGACCCGTTGCACCCTGCGATCCACTACCACCGGTCGCACCCTGTGGGCCAGTTGAGCCCTGTGAACCTTGTGCGCCTTGTGCGCCCTCGGCACCTTGTGGTCCTTGAGTTCCTTGCGGACCGTTGACGCCTTGCGAACCTTGAGGACCGTCGGCCCCTTGCGAACCTTGAGGACCGTCGGCACCCTGTGGCCCTTGTGAGCCATTGTCTCCCTGTGAGCCTTGCGGTCCATTGTCCCCTTGAGGTCCTTGTGGTCCGTCAGCCCCTTGAGGTCCTTGTGACCCCGTTGTTCCCTGTGAACCCGCTTCTCCTTGAGGCCCTTGCGGTCCTTGTGTTCCTGTTTCCCCCTGCGGACCCTGCGGGCCTGTTGAACCAATAGAACCCTGCGGACCCTGAGTTCCTTCGGGTCCTGGTTCGCCCTGTGCTCCGGTCGCTCCTTGCGAACCTGTTGAACCTTGTGGGCCGGTTGCACCCTGTGGGCCAGTTGAACCCTGTGACCCTGTTTCACCCTGACTCCCGGTAGCACCTTGTGGGCCAGTCGCACCCTGTGAACCAACATCGCCTTGAGACCCTTGCGGACCCTGCGAGCCTTGTGCGCCATTGGCACCCTGAGGTCCAGTAGCACCTTGTGCGCCGACATCGCCTTGAGGACCTTGCGAACCTTGAGGTCCACTGTCGCCCTGTGGTCCTTGTGAACCAACCGCCCCTTGAGCACCTTGTGATCCCTGCGCCCCTTGGTCTCCCTGCGGGCCTTGTGGTCCAGCATCGCCCTGAGGACCCGTGTATCCCTGCGGACCCTGTGAACCATCAGCACCCTGCGCCCCTTGTGCGCCAGTTAAACCCTGCGCACCATCGGCACCCTGCACACCTTGTGTCCCTTGTGGCCCTTCTGCGCCCTGCGAACCTTCTGCTCCCTGTGGGCCAACATCGCCTTGTGCGCCGGTTGAACCCTGTGGTCCTTCAACTCCCTGAGTACCTTGTGGACCTTGTGAGCCGTCAACACCCTGAGTGCCTTGTGCTCCCTGCGCTCCTTGTGCGCCTTGTGCGCCTTGCGCACCTTGTGGCCCAATGACCTGTGAGTTAACCCAGTTTGAGCCGTTCCACTGCAAAACATCTAGTCCGTCGGGATCGGTGATGACTACATTGCCGATGTCGTCAAGTGCCGTTGAACCAAGAGCCGTGCTGTGGTCAAGCGCGTCGTGTCTTACGTCGGTCAGGTACTGCGTGTGGTCGTCGTCCGAGAGGCCGGTCATTGAGCCGTGATCGGTAACAGGGGTTGTCGGGACGGAGCCACCCGTCGTCGTTGCCACGCGCATGTCAATGACTGCGGTGATCCTTGCATTTGGGGTGTTGTCGTAGGCGTTGGCGGTCTGATAGACGATTTTGTACAGGGGGCGGAACTCGTAGACCGGGAAGTCAGAGAGGTTCATGTCCTCCCACTTCGCCGCCTCGGCTGAACCCTGATCGGTGTACTGCGCCTGACCGAGCATACCGATGACGGGGGCATGAAGGTCGTTTGTCGCCACAATGAAGGTGACACCAAACTTGTTGTTGTCAATGTCGGGCGTTGACCATACCCCGGCGTTGTAACGGTTGTAGGCGACTCTCGCCGTCCCCTGCTTCATAGGGAACTTGGTTGCGGAATCCCTCCTGTAATGGGAGTTCGTGCGGTAGAAGATCGGGATCTCCGCACCGCCCTGAAGTACTTGTTGGAATGAGTGATACGCCGGCGAGGCCGAGTGCGTGATCTCAATCTTCTTGTCTTCGTCAAAGAACACGCCGTTGGAGATGTCAATCTGAGCGTGAGCGTCAAGTGAGCCGTCGCCAGTAGTGCTGTAAACGTTCGCCCCGAAACCACTGGCGATCGCCGCGCCCCTGGTTCTATGAAGATACTCGTGCGTTGCCCAGTCCATGACGATGCCGTGGCGCTCGTCCGCAAAGAAGTGGTCGGTGGCATCGGTTGAGTTCCAGTAGACATAGGCAACCGGTGCTTGTGTCTTGAGATCAAAGAACGAGGTTGAGTACGAGAGCGTGGCGGACGAGTTGTAGTAGACGAAGTAGAGAGCAGAGGTATTCGGGAACGTGACGCTCTCGGAAGTCGTCTTGACATACCTTTTTCCGTTCACCCATACCGCATGAGATGTTGTAACGGGGGAGATCGTGAAGATCCTTGTCCCTGTGTCGAAGTCAAGTTCGCTCTGCGATGCGTCCTCGTGGCCGGTTGGTTCGTGCGTCGGGTACGACCCGTTGACCCAGTTCGTGCCGTTATAGATCAGTACTTGTCCGTCGTGGGCAGATGTGATGACGACACCATCAACGGCGGCGGCAGGGACGAACTTTGTACCGTCATAACGCAGAACTTGCCCGGTCACAGCACCCGTGGGGTCAAGTTCTATTCCGTCAACGGATATAGAGGGAACGGTTATGCCACTGAGATGTTTCGTGGTCATGTCAGGTACGCCACCCCGGCAAAGGCCGAACTAAAACTAAGCACGACTTGATTTTCGCTCACATGATCTACATCGCCGAAGACCATGGTGTCGGATGTGTCGAATATGGCGATGGCCGCAGGCTTTGTCTTGAGGCCGTGGTTGATCGTCCACACATCGGCGGGCAGTGCCTGATCGTGCTTGTACCTGATTCTTTGGTTCTTCCATGTATTGGTTGAGTCCTCGTACATGAGAACTTCCTGATCTGCCGCACTCGTGGAGTTCACATCGGTGATGTCGTCAAGGGCAAGAAACGCCAGGAGCTGAACATAGGTGTTGCCCCAGCCAAGTGCCGTCTTTGGTCCATAGAGCTTGCCGTTTGGCCTGTCAAAGAAGTAATCGCCGATTCTTCCAATGGAGTTGGAGGGTGCGCCTTCTCCGTCAATGATCTGCGTACCTGCTGGACCCTGCGTCCCCTTGGTGACAACGTCAATGACGTTCTGCAGTTCCTGTGAGACAACGACGAGGTTCTTCGTCGCCTCCGTCACCTCAACGAGGTTCGGCGGGTCGCCTGAGACATAGACGTTACTGACCTCTTGGCCAACGACAATCCTTGTTTCGCTCACCTAGTGACCTCAAGGTTGAGCTCGAAGTTGCCCCTCACGATCTTCTGTACGCTCTGATCAGGGGCGATGATCTCAATGTCGTACACACCAGAGCGTTCAATGGCGGCAGTCTGAGTCGCAGTCAGCGAAATGGTGACTGTTCCCTCTTCTTCCCCAATGGTAATACTCCCGTTCTGGGTGGTGAGGACGGCAAGTGTGGTGGTGGCAGAAACATCCCTACGGATCTGCATACGGGCGGTATAGCCAGAAAAGTCATACGGATGGTAGAGATCCGGGTCTACCTCGTCCTGATAGGTGACCCTAAATACCCTCTCAAACGTGCTTCCCTGGTCGCAGGTGATGTTGTAGATGCCGGCGATCACAGTCTTACCTCCCGATTGTCACCACAATCATAGGCGTTGACCGCCTCAAGGATGGTAGCAGGTTAGTCGTCGTCCTCTTCGGCGGCTATCATTTTGGCCGCTTCGAGCATCCCAAGAGCCATCCACGGGGTGACACCCTCTGAGCTTGATACATGCAGGTCTCTGTCGCCGTCAACGAAGACCTCCATAACCATCACCCAATGGGTAATGACTCCGCCCTCTGGGGAAAGGGCCGAAAGTGCCTCGCGGATGACGGCCTCATCGTCGCCGTCCTTTGCCACGTCAGCCTCCCTTGGGCTTCCTCGCGGCTTGCATCCTTGGAGTGGCCTTCTTCTTTAGGGCCTGCTCATCGTTCTTTATGGGACTTTCGCCGAGTCCTTCAACCTGCTCCCTAAGCAACGCAACCTCGGTAGCAAGGTCGGTATTGCGCTTCTCGCACTCTTCCATTGCGGATCTCATGTCCTCAAGGTCGTGCTTCATTCTGTCAATCTCAGCCTGCAGGTTCTTGACGATGCCGTCATAAGCGTCCAGGACGGTGTTTATCTTTGACACCTTGTTGCCGTCCTTCTGCGTGTGCCAGAGGAAGAAACCAGAGATCATGGCGACCACGGCGGCCGTTGCTCCTGAGGCGACTTCGGGGGACATCCGACAAACGATACACGACAGTCGTGACAGCAACCCCTAGATGTCAACGGTAGTAGGCGGTCTCGGTGATCGTTCTGTAGAGGACTCTCAGTCCAAACGATACGGCCGACGCCCTCCAGTTAGTCAACCCGTACCCACTGTATGTACTAAGCCTCGTGCTCGTGTATCTGACGATCAGCCCACTGCCCTCCCACTCGGCGATCTGCGTCCAGAAAAAGTTCGCTACTGGAACGTACTCAAATGAGTGGGTACCTGTGGCGTTCTGCGTGGTGTACGTATAGTAGGTGTTTTGAGCATTCGCGCCAACGTACGGGATCGTGCCGATGGCACCTGCGTTCCAGGTAGTAGTGCTAGTCCCACCGACCACCGGCTTCGTTGAGTCGTAGTTGTTGCCAAGCGAGACATACATAATCACGTCTTTATTGAACGCATTGGTGTTCAGACCGTATCTGAAACCCACAATCCACCTAGACTGATCAGTACTTTCTACTAGGTTTCCTCCAGCGGGGCGAGTGTTGTAGGTGACATACCTCGGGATACTCGGTGCCCATGTCGCCCAGTCAAACGGCCAGGCGATCCACTCGTAACTGTCAGCGTTTGAGGGTTGTGCATTAGGACCAGATATCCAGCCGTTTACGTTACCCGTGCCGACATTGTTCTGATCAAAGTTGGGGGCAATGCTTGAACGTCTGAGGTTGGCGGAGGCGTAAGCCTGATTCACATCAACCCATGTTGAGAACCAGTTGCTTGTGGCCGTCCTCTCGTACTCGTAGGCGGCATATGTCGTTCCGCCGACAATAGTTGAGTCGGTAGACCCAGAGTTGGCATCTGTAGCCGTCACACGAAGGTAGTAGTCGGTGCTTGCCAGAAGACCAGTGAAGGCCAATGTCGTATCTACGGATGTCTGTCTGTTGTTAGTGGCGTAGAGTATTCCGGACGTATAGTCCACATAACTTGTTCCGTTCCAGGTATACACGTTGTATGTCATTGAGACCGCTTCGCCGGAGTACTGAACCCTCCATGTGAGGCCCTTCCTGACGGCCCCCGTGGTTGTCCTGCTCGTAGTGTCGTGCGCTTTGGCGTAGTTCCCCGTCAATGTCGGTGCGGGCGGGTTGGCATTGGTCGTCGTGAACGAGATTGCCAAGCCCGAAGACTTCAGACCGCCAGAGTCAACGGCGTAGACGGTATATGTGTAGGACGTATTTTGCGAAAGGCCGGTAATCGCCTTGGAGACACCGTTCTGAGAGAAGGTTGCCGATGTTGCCCCGTCCGCCCATATTTCGTACCTATTGGTTGAGGCGAGGTCGGTGGATGTTGACGCCGTCCACGAGATCGTTCCCCCGGAGGAAGTCAGCGATGCGGACGACCCCGAAGTGACGGGTTGCGGGTTGCCGTTGGCGGTCGTGGCGGTATAGAGCATCTCGCCCGTTCGACCACTAACCGTCACCGTACGGACACCGAATGTATATGAGGTAGACGAGTTCAGGTTCGTCCAGGTGTATGTCCTCAGACCGGCGTTAGTAACGTCTCCACCCCAGGTTGCGCCGCCATCAGATGTGAACTGATACTTGGAGAAACTATAGATAGTCGGTTGCGTCCACACAATGGTGAAACTTGACTTGTCGGGTGACCCCGTTCCCGAGGCAGATGACGAGTGTGACGAGTAAACGGGCGGAACCGCTGCGTTGTCCCAGACAAGTTGCCAACCTGAGCCAGTTTTGACATAGACCAAGGAGGCCTCCGTCCACGTTGACGCACCCGTCTTGACCCTTATGTTTGGGGCTGTGTTGGTCACCTCTGTCCATGTGGAGGCACCGGTCTTTACATGGATTGCCATGGCGACCTAGTAGGTAATCCAGATGTCGCCAACAGCACCCTGAGTAGTCGGAGTCGTCCCCGCAGAGATCCATACACCCTTTGCCGATGGAGCACTATTGACCGTTCCTGCAGCCCAGAGGGCGTTCTTCCATGCAGAACCCGACCTGTAGTACAGGACGTGGTTCGTCGTGTCAACGTTCATGTTCCCGTTGGGCGGTGTCGTTGATGGTGCTCCCGCAGAAGTAAGGACGATGCCTCCGTTTACCTTGATTCCGCCCGCTCCAACCGAAATACTCGCAAGCCCGGTGGTAACACCGTTCGGATCAGCCAGTGCGGCGAGTGCCGTACCGTTTCCGCCCGTGATGCCGTTGCCGGCCACGGAAGTTGTGAGGTGTGTTGGGCCGATCGTATTCGTATTCACGATCAGGTTGCCCGACGATAAGCCGATGGTCGTTGAAGTATTGACCGAGAGTCCGTCAACATTGGAGAATGTCAATCCGCCAAGAGACTTGACTACATCAGAGTTGAGTTTTGCCTTGCCAATGCCCGTGTCTTTGACCCTGAGCGCACCACCGACAGATAGTTCAATGGTGCTTGCGTCGGTATTGACCGAGAGTCCGTCGAGCGCAACGAACACAAGACCACCATTAGTCTTCACTACATTCGAGTTGAACTTAGCCTTGGTGATGCCACCGTCCTTGACGATGATGTTGCCAGACGAGAGTTCCGTCGTTGACCCATCGGTATTGACGGAAAGTCCGCCGGTTGCGCCAGCCGTAGTCGCAAAACTAAGTCCGCCACTTGTCTTGACGACATCCGCATTGAACTTTGCTCTGCCAATACCGGCATCCTTGACGATGATGTTGCCAGAAGAGAGCTCGGTCGTGGTTCCGTCTGTATTGACGGAGAGTCCGTCAACATTGGAGAATGTCAACCCGCCAAGAGACTTGACTACATCAGAGTTGAGTTTCGCCTTGCCCACTCCTGTGTCTTTGACTCTAAGTCCACCGGTGACAGAGAGCTCAATGGTCGTACCATCGGTATTGACGGAGAGCCCACCGGTCGCACCCGCCGTAGTTGCAAAACTAAGTCCGCCGTTGGTTTTGACAACGTCTGCGTTGAACTTCGCCCTACCGACGCCCGCGTCCTTGACCCTAAGACTGTCCGTGTTGATCTCAAGTGTGGAGTCGTCAACATTGACGGACAAGGCGGTGCCGCCACCCCCAGCAAGCCCGTTACCTGCCACGCCGGTAGTCAGGTGGGTCGGGCCAATCGTGTTGGTCTTGACGATCAAGGCATTTGACGACAACTCAATAGTCGCACCAAGGTTTACTGACAGACCATCCACATTGGTGAATGTGAGTCCTCCAGTTGCATGAACAATATCGGTGGCAAGTTTTGCCTTACCAACTACCGCCGCGGCAATCTGAGCAGCCCCGATTACCCCATTACTAAGGGCGTGGTTATGATCTGCCCTCGCAAGAGACGTCGACGTCCCTTCGGCACTCGTGCCAGTAATAGATACGCCGGTTGCCGTACTGATGGCGTGTTTGTGATCGGCACGAGAAATCCTAGTAGAGGCACCCTGCGGTATCTCAATCGACCCAGCAATGACCGTATAGGCATCGGCTGACTCTGCCTTGTCGTCAAGCGTATTCCACGCTGTGCCATTATTGTACGAAAGGACACCCGTTGTGGTGTCATAGAAGAATGTTTTGGAATGAGCGGCCTCGGAGGCGACGGGCTTTACCCCCGTTGCCCCGGTTCTAAATATGGCTACAAGGTTGTCCATTGACAAGTTGTCTTGCTGAAACTGCGCCCTGCCGAAAGGATCGTCGCCTGAGGACCATGTAGTCAGCCCGATCCTCGTTGTTGTTCCTGTAGCCATTTGCTTTCCTCCGGTCCGTTATGTATTGTAGCCGTGATAGACGACTACCCCAGCTGGCTTGGCAAGGTTCGCCGCCTTGACCACGAGATCCACGCCGAGTGTCTGAGATTCGTTTGTTTTCACGGTTAGATTCCATGAAGAACTTAGTGCGCCGTATTCCAAGACAACCCTCTTATTCGTCGCCCAGCAGTCAACCGTCCCGTATCCCCTGTCAACGAGGCTGGAAGTCATAATAAATGAGGTTGGGCTGACTACCGAGTCAACCGTTGAGGACGTTTCAAATACGGTGTTTTTCGAGTCATAAAGGGCAACGAAGTCGCCAGCAATAAAGGGGTGTGCGAGAACTGTGGTTACTAGCACTCCGTCATCAGTGACAGTGGCTGTTGCTTTGCTGTCAAAACCGTCAAGAACTGCCATAACGGCGGCGGATATAGCCCTATTCGTTCCGGCCCTGAGGCCGGTTGCCCTCGTCCTGACCAGGTGGGCAAGCGTACGAACGGTATCAAAAGCCAACGGATTATCTGACTCAAGTTCGGCCCACGAGGTATCGGAAACTCGGATTGAACTCAATGCTGTTGAAGTTCCGTTAGTCCCTGGCTGTGACCAAGTAAGTACCTTGGTGCCACTATTGGAAGTGAGGATTGAGTACGAACCTGAGAAGCCTCCACTATTTGTAACTTCAACAACATCGCCGACTGCCGGGAAGTACGCAGGGCCAGAAGTCTGTATTCCGAGGGTTGCGGTGACGACTCCACCTGTGCGGACAAATGACGACGACGGCCATACGGAGTTGCCGGTCGGGTCAATCGCAGTCTCTAGGCTTGACCAAGTTCCATATTCATTCTCCAACCAAAACCACGGCGTACGACCACCACTACCACTCGTAATCGGTCTAACGCCAACGAGTTGTGCCAACCACGGCAACCACTCAGCTTTTGCCACGGTGTCGTCTGGATAGTACGCAGGATCAACGAGCGTGCATCTGTCATATCCAGGGATGCCGTCAACTGCTGGGATGTAGTCAAACCCAAGTACTGCCGAGAGGATATCGTCGCCAAGTTCCCCGGCAGCGTCAACGAACCGTGCGAGGTGATATGACTCCTGCTCGTCTACATCGTTCATGTAGTCGGGAAAGTGTCTCATGACAAGATTGGTGAAACGATGGTATGGCTTTATGTAGTTGGGAATAACGACGACTTGATCAAACCACACGGGAGCACCGTTGGCGTATAGCTCAAGCAACATTGACCTAGTGTCATGCCCCGTTGTAAAAACAACCGACGAGAGCACCCACTTTGAGTAGGCGGTTACTGAAGTGGAGGTATGTATTGTCTCAACTTCTCCAGCAACATCACGAGTCGTCACCCTGAGTCCAAACTCCGTCTGATCTGTATCGGAGTAGCCAAACACGAACGCCCTGTACTCGGTATCTGCCGCAAGGTTGATCTGACGAATAAGGAAGCACTCAGACGACGTACTGGCTGAGTTGCTCAAATAGAGAGATGCGGGAGGTTGCTTGTATCTCGTGATTGAACGAGAGATGGAGTTATTGCCATCTGCCTCCCAGAGTTCGGCAATAATGTTGATTTCCTGCTCATCTTTTGTTAGCAGGTTCTTGTGCGACATGACTAGACCACCGTAATGGTGTGATCGCCGGATATGACAAGTGGTGCCTGATCGGCGAAAACAAGATCGCCCGTAGTGCCGTCAATGTAGCCAACGAACGCCCAATCGGTTGGGACGGCTGCCCCAATATTGCCGGTGGTGTTGAATGTGAACTGAGTCGTTGATCCGACAGTGACCGTCGTCAGCCACCATGTTGTTCCATCATAGATTGAAACATAGTTGGTGTTTGCGGAACTCATTCCGTGGGCGGGGGTGGTAGTCAATGTGCGGTTCGGCGAACTGTACGTTGTCGTGAAGGGTGGCGTCGTTTTGGCCCCGGAAGAAGGAATCTTGGCGTCAGTTATGGAGAGGGTGACTGCCGAGACATATGTAACTGCCCTCTCGCCGTCCGTATTTACTGCGGTTGAAGATGCCGAAATGACATCATTCTTCCTCAATGTCACGTCCCATGGCCAAGTATTTGGGTTGATGAGCGACTGCAACGCCGAGGTAATCGCTGCCGACATCTCTGTACCGTTCGTCGTGCCATACGGCGACGCAGATACGGCGCAGGAGACGGTGATAAGGAACGGGTCTACGACCGCAACTGTTGATAACGGATGTGAGATTGACTCCGCAGCAAGTTGTATTTCGTCCTTTGTTCCCCAGTCGACGGAACTCTGCAAGGTAGAGCCATTGCCAACTCCTGAGAATAAGTTGGTTGAGTTGACGTCAATCGGAGCAACAACCAATGTCACACAACCGACTGACGACTGCCTGGCAAAACTGACACCGTCAAGAGTTGTTGCCCTGTAGACCTCAGTGAAGGTATTGGAGTTGGTAACCCACTGCGTGTAGTTGTCGGCAGTAACTAGCGAGTCGTTGACTCTTGCCAAGTTTGCCGATGCCCTCTCAAAATAAGTGAGGTCATCCTCGGCATTTGACCCGCCGGTAACTGCCGTAGCCAAATAAGCGGAAGCAACTTGCGGGACTACAGACAGGAGGTCAAGCCTCGTACCGGTAGGTAGCCCGTTGAAACCATCCGTAATGAACGTGCCGGTAGCGATGACATAACCCGTTGCTGGGTGGGTCGTTGGCGGTGTGGCCGTTGCGGCCGTTGGTGTCTCCGTAGTGTCGGTTTTGACGATGGCGAAAGTGAATGTCTTATCGCCCACGGAAATGATCTCAAACGGATCATTGAAGTCAGTATCGGTAAAACCGGCCAATGTCACTGTCTCGCCGATGGAAAAACCGTGGTAGTCGGATGTTGTTACCGTAGCGACATTGGTGACGACGGCAATGCTACTGACGGACTTGGCGTGCGTCAGTTGGACAATCGAGTCGGTGACGAGCACCAATGGTGTGGAGTTCAATGTTGACTGATAGAAGAGTCTTGTTCCTGCTGGGATTGTGTAGGAAGAACTCGTTGACCCTCTGAGTTCAATAACCGCCGTCGGGGGGACACCTTCGCTTCTCTGTACGTCAAAGAGCCTTAGGAGAACTTGTACGACGCCACCGGGCAGCCTGTTGATGGATGTGACGAGGTTCGCCACTTCGAGTGCCATGGACTGAAGGATGACGGACTCAAGAGAACCCTCGGTCGGCTGAAACTCTGGGAACACGACCTTCATGTAGTCAAGAGCCCTGAGGTAGATTGACTGACTTTCGAGGTCGTAGAGGGTTAGGTCGACGAACTGTCTAATGTCGGGACTAGGCATTTAGGACAACGCTCCGTTCTGTGTTTACTGCCACTGTTGCGGTAGCGGGGATGACTTCTACTACGACCTCTGACTTGCCAGACGGATCGCCGTACACGAATACCGACTGCACGGTCACCTCAGGGTGGTAGGTGGCCATGCCGACTACAACTTCCGCTGCGTCAATACTCCTGAAGGAAGGGTCGTCAATGCCGTAGAGGGGGGACATGGGTAGTTCGCCTGGCTTGGTGGACACGAACTGCAATGCCTGTTGATGGGCGTGCGCCTCCGAGCCCTGCCAGATCCTCTCTGGCCGGCCGTCGTCGCCAATCCTGAACGGTATTGAGAGTAGTTCCATCACTTGCCATTCTGCCACAAGGGGCGTAGGTCGGCGGATCTCACGAGAATCTCCGCACTGGACGGACAGAGTAGGAGTTGGTCTTAGCGGCTGCGGACTGAGAGCCAGAGAAGAAAGTCTGAGTCCATGCAGAGGTGGCGACACTCTCAGAAGAACTCCAATAAGAGACAGCCGAAAAACCACCAACGCCCAACCGTAAATGAACGACGTCATAAACCATTTTCATCTCTGCAACGCTTCCGAGATACCAGTCCGATTGACCACCAAAAGTTAACTGATCGCAATAATATGCGGCAGAAGTTGCGGTATTTGTATGCCCTTGAGCAACAATGTCTATTGTATTTTGATAGCCAGCGCCTAAAGCCATTGAGTCCGCACCCGTAACGAGAGTACTTTGATAGTTCACCGGAGACGATGGTGCCCAAGTTCTTAGTACTTCAGTAGTGACTGGAGCTACCTCAAGGTAGGTAAACCCTGTGTGCTCGTCATACCTATCAACGAAGAAGATTATCCCCCCACCTGGGCCAGTATCGCCGACCTTGTAGGTGAATGTCGTACCGAGTTGCGTTGAGGCGGTGGCCCCAGCAGAAGATACGTCCAAATAGAAGCCACGGTTGGTTCCGCCTGTCTCATAAAACCTGAGTTTGTCCCGGAATACATCAACAGCCACTGCACCTACAAGCGTGGTGTTGGTCTGTGCCTTGCTTAGTATTATCTCCCCACCCTCGTCACCTGACGAGCCATTGACATTGAGCCTCCCACCGAGGCTAAGGTCGGTGCCGTTAAATGTGAGGTTTGCACTACCAGACGCCACATTGGAGCCGTCCTTGTAGACGACCTGATTTGCTGATCCAGCAACTGGACCAGTTGCTCCCTGTGGACCTTGTGGTCCAGTCGCCCCTTGTGGCCCCTCTATAACAGCAGGGAGTTCGTTGGTCTGTTTTGCCCTTCCAATGACGATGAGTTCGTCTTGTTTCCCTTCGAGGAAAGAGACGATCACAGGATCGCCAATAGAGTATGTGTCGGTACTTTCGCCAACGACATACAGCGGGCCGTATTCCATGTCGCCAGAAAGCCTTGGCACTCTGACCATGAGCCTGTGGTCGGGTACGCCGGTGACGACTGCGTTCCAGACGCCCATGGCATTAAAGGCTACGGACGCGTTCTTAAGTGGGGTCGTATAACGGTTCACTCAAAACTCCCTGCCGTACTACTTACGAAACCGCCACCAGTAAGGTCAATCTTGGCGAGTAGTTCCTGCCTCTTCTTGTATTCGTTGGGCAGGCTCGGTGTTATGGCGGAGACGGACACGGGGTCGGGTGTCCCCTCCTCCCATGAGACTTCGCTCACGAGCAGGTTGGCGGTAAAGCCTGGTATCCCCTCCATCGTGATGGTCATCCCCGGTCTGAGTAGTCTGCCGACTTCCCTCTCTACGCGGAACTGAGCCGTCATCTCTTCATAGGTGTCGTCTGACCTGCGAACCGTTGGGCACTCAAGAGGCTCAATGACATAGTTCCTACCTGAATCCGCACCCTTGTAGCCAGAGGCGAGGAAGTCAACGATTGGCCATGTCTGTGCGCCAACAATACCGTCAACACTGATCTTGAAGAAACGTTGCAACCCAACGACGGCGTTGTATGTCTTATTACCAAATATCCCGTCCACCACGAGCGTGGGGTTTCCTGCCCTCTGCCTGAGAACTTCCTGAAGATACTTGACATGTGCCGTATCCTTGGACGACTTCTTGAGGACGGGCCTTCCCGGAGGGCTGTCAATCTTTGGCGATGTGAGTGCGGCGACCGATGTTGAGGCGGCGTCGTTCAGTACTTGCGTCCCGTATCTAGGCGTCCACCTGACGACCGTAGTCAAGAAGCCCGGCGTGGCCGATGCGTCGGATATTGCGTACTTGCCAAGCAAGAACTGTTGCGAGGTGAAGAAGAGCCTTCCGCCTGTCTCGAACGCCATGAACTGGTTGTCCCCCGCGAGCCTCTTGATGACGTCCCATGTTGACTCGTCGGTCGTGTCGTTCCTGATACGGGAGATGGACGACTTGGCTGCCGTGCTCTCGCCGAAGAAGTCAAGTCCAACGAGTCTTGCTCGTTCGGAGCAGAAAGATGTTGCCGAACCAGCCGTGAAAACGGCAGAACCCTTATCTCTCCTCAACTGCTGTATCCCAGTTAGTCTGCAATCAAGAGTCACCGACTCGCCTGCTGAACTCTGCGATACCTCAATAACGGATATCTCAAAGATTTCGCCGAGGCATTTGATCTTCTGCCTAAGTTGAAAGTAATCGGCGTTCATGTAGACAAGACCCGGATCGGCAATGGTGATTGACACTTGACTAATCTCTGCGGCCGTGAGGCTCACGCTCATACTTGTAATGATCTCGGATATATCGGCGGTGGGGCCGTCTGACTTCTGATATTTCCCAGTGGCCGCAACTGGAGAAATATCTGCTCCTGCGGACTTATAGGAGAACAGGACGCCGAACGCCACGGCAACGACGACGAATGTTCCATCCCACCCCGCACCAAGCCCCGAGACGACAATGCCGTCACCAATGGAGAGGTTGTGTGATGCCTGTGAGGTTAGAACGACGATGTCGTCCTTCCTGGACTTCGAGACGACGACACCTGGCTCGCCGAGGTCTCCGAGGAGAACTCCGGTTATCGCCACGACTACGTTCCTCCGCCAGATGTGCCAGGGTTGTTCGGTGTTGGTCCAGCAAGCAGGATCTGGTTGATGAGTTCCTCGTCGCCACCACGTTGTGTTGAATCTGTTGCGCCAGGATTCGTTGGACTGTTTCTTGACGAGGGTACATCTTTGATCTTTGGCATACCAGGAACGACGGCTGGAGTAGCCATAACTTCCGTAAAAGTAATGTCAGCCTCGGCAATGGTTATTTCGTTGTCGGCGTTCCTACGCATGGCCTTGAAACGAACATCAGTTATTCTCCACCTTTTGGCGGGGTCAACTCCTGAATAGAAGATCGAAACATCGTAGTCAAGGTTGGCGAGACCCTCAAGCGCGTTGATCTGCGACTGCGCAGATGACTTATATGTCCTGTCGTTGTTGATCACCATGACCGTGATCGTCAGTTGCTGAAGGTTGATGGACGAGACCCTAAGTAGGGATTTCCTGCCGGGGCGAGCGATTTCGCTGTAGTTGAGGCCAACCCTGTTGGTTGATACCTCATTTGGGGAGATGACGAAAGAATACGAAATCCTCTCGGTGCTCGTTGCGGACACCGTGGCAAAGGACGTCAACTTCAGTTTCTTGGCATCAGGTAGTACCGTAATGGCAGGTGCTGATTGTGCGGCTATGTTCCGCGTGCCATTTGCGGTCCAGCCAGACAATACGGGCATAGTGGTTCTTCGATTTGACTGAGCAGTACGCCTTCGGAGTTCGGCGATTGACGCAGAACTAGATACGGTTCTTGCCGTCGCCTGAGTCCTAACGCCTAAAGGCGGTTGAGTCCCGAGTGAAGGTCTGCGGATCTGAAAGTAAGACAATGGGGGTAGTACGGCACTCATGACCTCTCCCTCCTATTTCTCTCAGCCCTAGCGATCCTATCCATGACTGCGTCAGCGATCTCCTGTGCGTTGGCCCCGTCGCCACCGTTTATCTCAAAGTTGTAGTTGTTGATTGAACTACCCGAACCGCCCGAAGCGTAGCCGACTGAACGGGAGGAGGTTGTGTCACCGACGGGTGGCACGACATGCAGATGCTTGTCCGCCGTGCCACCATGGAACTCGGCAAAGCCACCGGCCGTCTTGACATTGTTGGCGTAGGAGACAAGATTATCGCCGACGAGATCGTAAGCTGCGCCCGTTGCATGGTCAGAACCCATCGAGCCGAGCATCGTGTTCCTGACGCCAGAGGTAACGGTGCGTTTGCCAGGAACCATGGAGTTGAGGCTGGCGTGCGATGACATAGTGCGAGCAAACCTACTGCTCGTCGTGTCGCCAATCGCATATGGGTTCGCACCAGGAACGTCTTTCGTCGGATCTAGCTCAAATAAAGCTGGATCTGGTCCACCGGTCATTGCCGACCTAATCATTGCGGCCACGTCTGCCCCCGCCGACCGCATTGCCTCTGCCATCGCCGTGGGTGTGTTGAGCAATGTACTACCGAGGATATTCTTGAGTTTCTCCTCAGCAGCGGGGTCGAGTTTGATGCCTTGATCCGTTAGATACTTTTCAAGATCAACCATGCCCTCGTTGAGTGCCGAGACGGGGTCAGCACCACCAGCGATCTTTCCACCGAGGATCTTCGTGAGTTCGTCAATCTTGCCGGTAAAGCCCTGATTGAACACGGCGTCGTACTGCGCCCTCGCAAACGGGTCGGTCTTCGCCCTCTCTAGGTCTGCCAACATCCCAGTACCGGGCTTATTCGGATCGCCAAATATAGATCTGGCCAGTTGGTCAATGACATCCTGCGACACATTGCCCTTAAAACTGTTCATGACGAGTGTGTACAACTGATTCTGAAGTAGGCCCGACTCGCCAGTCTTGCCGAGCATCTGCTCAAAGGTATAGTTTCCTGCCGCAAGTTCGGACATAGCATTGCCGACGACTTCGTTGAGTGTCTCGCCGGCTACCCTCGTTCCTTCGGATGCGCCAACACTGCCCTTGACCGCAAACATCGTCTCAAGTTGCTGTTGCAACCTGCTCCTGGACTCGGCGACCGCCATGTCCTTCTGTGTCTGAGTGAGCAATGTTCTACCAAGTCTCCCGGCACCGTTGGCGATATCTGCAGCAACATCGCCCGTCATGCCAATCAACGTATTGAACTCATGTATGCCGACACTCGTCTCCTCAATCGAGTAACCGAGTTCGTCAAACAGAGAGGCAACCTGACTTGCGGTGACACCCGTTCCATCCAGGGTGTGCATCGTCTTTCCGATCATCTCGTCGTAGACCTTCTCTCGGTCTGCGATTTCTCTCAGTGACGCTGCAAGTTCTTCGCTCATGATGTCAGTGTCACCCATTGAGTCAATGAGTGCTTTTCTCTCTGCTTCTAGGCTTGCCTTGAGTTTCTGTTCAGCTTCACCAATCCCGTATTTATACACGCCCTCTGTGGCGTAAGCCATGTCCTCAAGATTGCTGATTACGCCGTCATCACCGAACATCTCATCAAGTTGGTCGTTGGTGAACGAGCCCATTTTCATGATTTCCTCGGTCATGAACTTCATTGCTGCGGAGTTCTGATAGATGTCGCCGCTTGTCCCAAACTTTGCCCGCGCCTTTGCCTCAACACCAAGTCGAGTTGATTGAGGGATCTCTGCTTCCCTAGCTCCAATCTCGGCAATCTGTGCTGTGAGGCTGTTTGGCCCCTCGCCAACTTTGGCAAGATTCAGCTGCAACCTGGCGACATTTGCTCGCGCCGCAGCAAAGTCCTCTGACCTATTGAAAGTCTTATTGCCGAAGACATTCTCCTGAACGTAGTTGCGCGCCTGATCTTCGTTTGCCTCTTTCTGCTTCTGAGCGTTACTCCTGCCGCTAAGAAAACCGAGTCCTCCACCTATAAGCGCACCTGCGACCATCCCTGCGGGACCAAAAGCGGCTCCCATTGACATGCCCATCCCTGCGCCAGACATAGCACCACCAAGACCAGCCATCGTCTTGTTCGTCCCGGCGTTCTGCTGAATCATGCCACCGATCATGGTTAAGCCAATGGTTGCGCCCATCGCACCGGCCGCCTTGCCAAACTTCGCCCCGGCATCCCTGACGAAAGCCTTACCCGCTTCCTTGCCCTGTACCTTGCCAGTTGCTATTGCTTGAAGTTTCTCGGCCCGAATCTGCTGAGCATTGCCCGCCCTATTGGACTTGATGCCTTGCCTCCTACCTACGGCATTTTCCCTCGAGTGCAGTGATTCCATCTCGCTCTGCGTAAACTTGGCACCATACTGATTAAAGTAGGACTTGCCTTTCTTGGTAAAACCACTGCGTTTTACATAGTCAGAAAAGGTCTCCTGACCCATTGCGCCCTTAGTCCTGGCCAGCATGGCTTGCCTATTTGCCATCAGAGCGTCAATCCTTGCCTGCCGCGTAGTAGCGACAGATCCCTGAATGATGTCACCCTTCCTGTTGGTGAAGCCATCAGTCATTGCACCTCTTGCACCTGAACCCGCCAAGTGCATAGAGTCCCTGACACCCATTCCGCCACGCAAGTTCTGAGCAAGGCCGAAACCTAAACCACTAGAAAGTAGTGCCGATGGTATCCTCCCCGCACCGATGGCACGGTTTGACGCATAGTTGCCAGCACTCGCCGCACCGGCCCTGGTATTCATGCCAAAGCCAGACATGCCCATCATCAGTGGCATCATCAACGAGCCGAGTATTCCACCGCCACCCATACCGCCGGCCATGAACATGGAAGCGCCCATTCCCACGCCGCCCATGCCGCCGCCACCCTTCAATGTCCGCCCAATCACATTGCCAGCGGCGTCGGTCTGCGTGTTTAGAACTTTGCCCCTGCCGCCCATAAGCTTGCCCATGAGGAGCAAGGGGAGGATCGTCTGTAGTCCGGGGATGCTGGTGATCTTTGAGATTGCCGACGCAATACTTAGGAACGACGTGACTATGGGAGCCATGACGACTTTGAGTTGGGCAAAACCAGTGATTAGGTTTCGGATGATCTCTCCAATGTTGCCGATCGCCGTCTCAAATGAGTTGAGCGGGGCCGAGTCAATGGTCTTATTGAACTGCTCAAATAAGTGACCAAGCGTCTTGACTACCTCAACGCCGATCGGCTTGAGGATCTTGTTGTAAAGCTTGTCCCACCCTCTGGAGAACTTTGCAAGCATGTCCCCGGTGTCGCCAAACCAACTCCGCACAGAACGTCCCCAACTCTGGAATGATGTAATCCATCCAGAAATCTTGCCCATGTTTGTGTTGATGGAGCTGGCAAGTTTGTCAAACATTCTCGTAATCGAGTTATTGTTGTTGTCCTTTACATCAAACAATGTTGGGAACACTTTGCCGACAGTGCCGTTGATCTTTAGGATGAACAGACTGATCTCACGTTCAATGATCGTGAGTGGTCTCTTGAACCCTTGGAGTAACGGTTCGCCCATCCTGGTGAGTTGCTCCTTGACACCCATTACCGAACCCTTGAACCTAGCCATCAAGGTGTCGTTGATGTTCTCAAGCGCACCCTGGAAAGGCTCAAGTGCTTTCAGTTTGCCTTCTTGAACTGCGTCAAAGAACTTCTTGTAGGTGACTGCGCCAGACTTCGCTGCCGCCTCGCCCTTCTTTGTTCCGCCAGCCATCTCATCAAACGCCTTAGCCAACGCAGGCGACGATGTCTGAAGTTGGGCATAAGTCTGAGCAGTGACCTTGCCGTCTTTTTGTATTTGCTGAAAGGTCTTCTGCATCTCTGCAAGTTTTTTAGGATCGCCAAGCGAATAGTTAGCAAGGTTGGCGAGTTGATTACGGAAAGTAGCGTCAATGACTTGACCCTGCTCGGCAGCCGACTGCATGATGCTCGCCATAGTCTTCTGATCAAACATGGCGAAACGCCTATCGGCAAAGAAGGCGTTGGTCTGAGTCTTGGCGTTACCAATCCCTCCGAGGATTGGCGCAAGTTTGACGGACTGCACCTCCCTTAGGGCGGCCAGAACCGTCGCTATCGCACCTACGGCGACACCGGCGGCGGCACCGGTAGCACGCAACAGAGCATGGAATCCCTTCATTGCGGTCTGTCCGGCCCAGAGAGCAAGTTTCATTGCACCAAGACCGGCGGTCAGAACCGCAAGCTCAATGCCGGCAAACTTGGCAAACTTACCGAGCCTGCCGAACATTTGACCCAAGGCCTGGCCCGACTTCATTAGGTTTTTCTGCGACTTGTCACTGCTCCCCGCTTTTTTGGAGACATCGTCAAGTTGCTTGCCGTAGTTTTGGGCACCCTTGCCCGTGCCACTGAACTGCTTCTCAAGTGCCTTGAGGCGTGTCTCAAGAGCGGCGATCCTCGCCTGTGCGCCAGCGTCGTCGACGTCAACCTTGATACTTACGGATGCGTCTGCGCCTCCAGGGATCATGCTCAAGTTTGGTCACCTCCTACGCAGAGACGGCGACCATTAGTTGCCCTGCCTCATTTTACTGGATTGAGCTTCATGGTCGCGTGCGACCACCTTAGCACAAGCGACGCGGAGCATCCAGTTAAAGTCATCCGACCCAAGAACGGTGATGGGATCTATATGGAACATCTCAGCGATTCTCGCTGCAGAGACGACATGTGGTTCTTCGAGCAGCCAGTCTAGGGCTGCTTCGTAGGGTCCACCTGTTCAACCGAGTCATTGAACCCGGCGGCCTCCATGACGGCAAGCGCAGTTGCTTCAATGTGCGGTTCAACGACATAGATAGACCTAATGGCTTCTTGCACGCGCTCTGCTCCGACCATCTTCATGATCTCGTCTGAACCGAATACAAGTTCGTCGCCACGGTCGTCCCTTGCGGTTTCGCCGTCCATGATGATTCCGGTGCAAGTGTTGGCAAGCACATAGCAAGCGAACTTCGTTGCGTCCATGCCGTTCTTTGTGTCCTCGCCAGAGTTCCTGCGCCATGCGCGGACTTGGTTCTGGTTGATGTTCGGCGAGTAGCGAACAGCCATGCTGGGACGCTCTGGAACCTCAAGGAAGATCTCGGGTCGGCGCACCTTCTTGGTGAGTTCGTTGCGCAGTTTACTGAGCGTGCTCTCACCAGAGTCAACCGGGTGCGAGTACATTTCGTCGTTGTCAATACCGTCCATTTGTAGCCTCCATAGTGTCGTAGTAAGACAACTAGGAGACTAGCAGAGGATGTACGCCTCTTGCGTCAGATGACGACTGTCGTTGCGGGGGTGGGCGTCGTGCCGGTGAAGGCAATGTCGGTCGCCTTACTGACCGAGAACGTCAACGAGAAGGTTGCGGGTCCACCTGAAGAGGCGTCGCCGTCTGGCTCGGTGATGTTGACGAGGATGCAATCTTCGTACTTGCGGGTGTAGCCAGTTTGGTTGCCGTCTGCGTCAAGCGTCAAGATTTCAACCCTGAAGTACTGCCTGCCGACTTTGTCCCTGTAAAACGAGATGACAGAAGCGTCAACTGCAGGATCGTAGTGACGAGTGACGGTGACGTCGCCGACTTCGATGACCGAAGGCAATACTTCTGGGAAGGTCGATCCGCCGTCGTAGACCTTTTCTACTGATGCCTGAATCTCTCCGCCAGAAACTTGCGAGAAGTAAGCCCTCGTGGCACTGCTGAAACTGTTTGCAGTCGTGTCGCGCCCGCCCTTGCCTTCGATGGCGATGACTTTGGCTACTACTTGGCGCTGTGAAATCTTTGCCATTTTTTTTCGTTCCTTTTTCTCAGAGTGCTGCTGTTAGCGTTGACTTCGTGATCGTCAGAGTGACCAGGTCGGCCACACCAGCGACTCGTACTCCAACCCTAGCGGCGATCTTGCCCTGTGCAAGTTCCGTGATCGGGTTGAGAGCATCGGAGACCTCGATTGAGTAACCGCGGTCAACCTGCGTGCCAAGGGTGTCCACCATTGCGTAGAGACCACCGTTGTCCTTGACAACCTCAAGGATTGTGGTGAGGCTTGACGAGATTGCGCCGAAGAGGTTCTTCCTGCTGTCGATTGGGCTGAACACATACTTCTCAAGCGAGCTTTCGCAATCAGTTGCGATTTGGTTCACTGTGTCGCGGTATGTGATGTAACGCCAGTTGGTTTCGTCAGCCGAGGCAGAACGCGCACCGTAGATGCGGATCTGTCCGTCAATGACTCGGATGGCATTGACTCGACCTTCGTCAAGAGCATTGCCAACGGTCTTGTTGACCTTGGTGGCGACCCCATCGTTGACGAGACCGACGATAAACTTCGCTGAAGACGAAACGCCTGCGGCAGGCTTCCATGGTCCTCTGTTGGCGATGATGTTCCTGGCCCTAACTGCCGCCACGTATGACTCTGGTGACAAAGTGCGCGTTGCGCCGTTTCCGTCTGGAGCCGATACCGACGGCCAGTAGAAAGCCATATGGCTTGCAATGGACTTGGCACCAGATGTGGTTCCGGCGTAGTCTTCGGCGTCGGCGATTGCTTCATCTGCAGAATCGGCTTCATCAAAACCACAGATGGCGATCCTCTTTGTGGCTTCGGCATGATCCCTGAGTCCGCCCCAAATGGTTGAGCCATTCTTTTCGGGGATAGCCACAGCACCGGTGCCAAGGTCATCTCCAAAGTTGTCAAGCGCGGCGACGAAGTCGTCGTTTGTGAACGCAACGTTGTCAATGTCGTCATCGCCAGCACTGAGTGACTCAGTCTGAGTGGCAGGAATGAGACTTGAGACACCTGCTGTTGCGACAACGATGCTTGAGATGCGACTGTTGATGAGGGCGATGCCTTCTGCTACTGAAGCAAGACTCGGCGAACTCAACACCGTTGTGCCATCAAACTTGACGACGAGCGAGTAGGTGCTGGATGTCTTAATGATCGTGACCAGGATACTGGATGACCATGCGCCGTCATTGGCTGCAGTAAGGGTCATACAGACATCGTCTTCGGCGTCAAGAAGGCTGACCGTTCCAGCGGTTGCGTCTGGCCCAACGAGCCTCTGGACTACGGCACGGATGCCGCCTTCCTCAAAGAATGTCTCAATGTGTTGATAAAGAGTGCAGTTTGCGTCATATCCGCCGAACTCTGCCTCAAAGTCAGCCATACTGCGAACGACAAACGGCGTAGCAACGCGACCGCGTTCTGCGGTTCCGACCACGAAGAATGTGCTACTGGGGGCGACTTCTACCCCAGTGCCTCCGACCCTAACTCCTGTGTTGACGACTACGCCGGGCATCAGTTCTCCTTCGCCACTTTTGGCCTTGTTGGCCTTTTCGACTTGTTTTCTTCTTGGGTTTCTTCGGGTTCTTCGCCCGCTGTTTCGCCCGATTCCTCAACGGGAGCTTCTGCCTCTTCCTCAACGACTAACGTCTCGGCCGGTGCTTCTACTTCCTGTGCGGGTTCTTCTGGCTTTGCTTCCACCTTGGGCTCTTCTGCCTTTGAGGGTTGTGGGGTGGACTTTAGCACCACACGACCACTCTTGAGAGCAGATGTCAAGACAGGATCTGAATCGTCGGCTGTTGCCGTTGAGCGAGCCTTGACAATCGTCCCATTGGATGAGACGACGACGGCTTTCTGCGTCATATTGAAAATCAAGACCTGTGCCACGCGGAAATCCTAACCTAGTCAACCCTCATCCGGGGACAACACCCCGTAGATACCTGAAACGTCCGTAGTCGTACCGTTTGCGACACCGGTATCTGGGTCAATCTCCGTCGCCGTCGGCGTGAACACATTGGGCCTTGTTATGGCCTCGTCTAGCGACAATGTGTAAGCAATGAACGAACCGGCAACAGCTCGATCACCCTTGACATAGGTGATATCCGAGAACTCTTCCCGCATTGAGGTTTCGTCAATGAGGAGTTCATGATTCTCGTCGTCAAGCGACGAAAGAGACTGCCTATCCAGGAGCGCAGAACGGATGACGGTAGTCAACCTGTCCCTGCTCTCTGTAGCGAGTTCGGCATGAGGCTGCCTGACCCAGATGTATGTCCTCATGTTGTAGGCAACTCGATAGACGGGGTTCATCCCGTCGGTGTAGTCCGTCCTTGTCATTGACGGAGTTGAGAGGGCGACCGTAATCAGCATGGGCCAATGGTCAAGAGCTGGCGGCTCATACGAGAAATACTTCTCAGGAACGGGTAGGCGTTCTGAGTCAAGTTGCCACAGGTTCCTGTATCCGATGATGCGTTTTGGCAAGTCTTCCTGAAGGTAGTAGGACACATACTCCTTTGCTGACCACGGTCCGGACATCATGGGAATAACGCCCTAAGGTCGGCCGAGAATGTGTTCGGCATGATGTGCGCCCTAATGCGCCTAGCCATAAGGTCAGCAAACCCAGCAGGCTCAAAGACGATCTCACGTTGAGGCAACCTGCCCTTGAGGCTTCCGTATTGGTGAAATGGAGCGAGCCTGTTACTGATAGTCAACCTGGCTTCTTGAGCACCCACATCGCCACGGGCGGCCAAGACGGCGGCGCGAAGCGATCCGTTGTTCACGAGTATGGGGGCAACCGGCGGATAGCCGTGCTTCGCCCTCCACAGGCTGGTCGTTGGTGCTAGTGGTTTCCAACCTCCGACCATCGAGCCGCTGGAGTCAAAGTTCTCCTGAAAGGCTGTCCTGAGGTAGTTCACACCTTCTTGCAGTGGGATGCGGTATGAACCCATATTTCTGCGCATGGCTGAAAGTTCCGTCGTATCTGCGGAGACCGAGATCTTGACGGTGACTTGACTCATATTTGCTTACGCCTGAACGCGTCAAGGCCAGCCTTGTCTGCCTGAGTCAAGCCGATCTCGGCAATAGTGGCGGCCCTGTTCTGAAAGTCCTTGAGACCCACAACGTCGTCGGTCATGTTCTGCATTTCCCTAGACGCGGCACGGATCATGACCTGTTTGATGAAGGCGTTCGCCGGGAGGCCAGCCTCATAGACGACCTCAATCATGTCGCCAGCCCACACGGAGTAGAGATCAAGTCCGTACTTCCTCACGAGGTATTGCTGACCCTCGTTAAACTCAACGGGATCGGGCGACGGATATCCGAACGGATTCAGTATCACACTTGAGACGGAGGTAATCGGCGCATTTGCCAAGTGGATGGTGTAGGTCGGCATAAGAACGCGGATATTGGCATTAGTGGTGTCCAACGAACGGTCGTAGAAGTATGACTCGGTGTTGATGTAGAGGGTGTCCTCGGGGACGATGTGCGTCTCCGTAAACTCCCTAATCTCAACGGGGCGGTTGATGTACGCCTCGATCTCGGCCTGTACACCAGCGAGGACGAGTTCCGCCGCATCCTGTTGCCTGTTGGTCAACTCGCGATCCATGTAGGCAGCGAGCTCGCGTACTGTGACGAGCACTTTTGCCTCCTAATCAGTTGTTGTTGTTTGTGCCGCGGAGTCTGCCAGCAACATTGCGCAATGCCCTTGAAAGGATATTGCCCTGCCTTCTTGACCTGTTGCTATTGCGTGGAGGGCGAGTATTTGACTGCCTTGGCGCGGCGGTGCCACTAGGGGCGGTTGGTGAACGAGGGGTTGAACTTGGTGCCGGTGTCTCGGGTGCTCCAGGGGGATTGTCAAGAGCCCTGCCGGCTCCAGTACCGGGTACGGGGGGTGCCAAAATACTCTCGCCAGGTACGCCGAATCCGGTTGGGTTCAGTCCGCCATCGCTTGTATCGTAAAGGACGCCGGGGCCAAAAGCCATGCCCTGTTCGGTGTCTGCTCCAACTCTTCCTTGAGGCACTTTGGTACTCCCCTGCGTGTCAACTTCGTACGCGACACCATACCACAGGCCACGGTTCTGTTAGTTATCCCTGTTTGCGGGCCTCTCAATGGAGATGTCCCCGGCAACTGCCGTCCCGGGTTTCGGTGCTTCAACCGGCACCCAACCGCGGGAGTAGGTGTGTTCTTTGATGGACTTCCTCTTGAGGTAATACCCCTCAACGAGAACCTCATATTCGTCGTTGGTCATAACGAGAAGGTTCTGTACGGTACGCCTGTCGTACTTATTGGACGCAATCACCCATTTGAGCAAAGCCGACAGTTTGGTGGCGACCACCATGCCTTTTGCCCTGTTCATTCTGACGTGCATAATCATGGCGTCAACTTCGTCGCAGGACACCCAGACAACAGGAACTTGATCGCCGACCTTGGCCATCACGGGCTTCTGCTCCTTAGCAATAACCCATCTGAGGTTGCCGTCAATGATCGTCCTGTCCTCAACCCTGACTATGAGTGGTTGCAACCAACCCCAATCGGCGAGCGACTGCAAGAGCAGCCTCTCGTCAGGACGCAATAAGTGCGACGATGCCCAGGGGGCGGGTTTTAGTGAGTCAATATGTACGGTCTCAATGTTTAGTGTCATTTCATTCTCCATCCTGTGCCGCAAGATATTCCTGCTCGGCGGCTACTTTCCTCTTCCAGTCCTTAGTCTTCGGCCCAACGGGTCTCGCCGAAGTTGTATGGAACTCATTCATAACCAATGTCCTGACGAGCCACGAGATTGGGTACGAGACCGAGTCGGTGATGTGCTTTTTCCTAAAGTCGGCAACAGCTGCCTGTGCCGTCCTCTTGATTCCAGGAGTGAGCATGTTCTCGTCAATGCACCTCTTCACACCATCCCAGCCGTCGGCGGCATAGTCGGCGATGTAGGCGTCCACATCAAACTCGGGCCAGAGCCGATACTGCGCATCCACCTGAGGAAAGCAGTCGTAGAGTCTGTCAAACCACTCGGGTTCGGCGGCCGTGTAGTCCCTTAATCTTCTGATTGCGACCGAGTGCAGTGGGATGCCGACACGCTGTACACCACCAACCATGGCGGCGACGTCGTAGTACTCGCACCACTCTGCGCCGTGCTCCTCCTGAATGAACTTCAGCACATCGGCTGCAACCCAGTCGTAGATCGGCTTGGCAAGCATGAGTGGTATTGACTTCTGAAGTTTGTACGGCCTGGTGATGTAGTTCTCGTTCAACTTGTTCACCACCGAACGGAAACGAACCATCGACTCGTTTGCTCGCACGCCCGTGATGAAAGCGGTGCGCCCCTTCTTGCCTTGCATTGTGTAGTAGTCGATTGGCTCGGGGAGTGGCTTATCTGCGCCCATCCCAAAATGCCCGGCGTGGATTGCCCACGATGGCATTGGCCTAATGAGTCTGCCCTGAAGCCTGCGCATCTCTGACCACAACAAGACATACTCCCTCTTGCCGAGAACCCAGCACTCCTGCCCAACGGGCAAGCAGTACCACTCCATATCAACCCAGTCAAAGTTCCTGACTTTCTCAATGAAGTCAACGACGAGTGGGCTGACCATTTCCTCGTCTCGGAATATGACCTTCACCGGCCCGAGGCCACGCTCCTCGTGGAGTTCCTTCGCCAGGTACAAAACTGCCGTTGAGTCCTTGCCTCCGGAGAACTGTATGCACACCGTGTCAAAGGTGTCGTAGATGTGTTTGATTCGTTCCCTTGCTGCGTCAACGCATGACATATCAAGGAACATTCTCTGCCTAGACATCGTTGTCCTCCTTATTCTGAGACATCTTCTCGTCTGCTTGCTCCCATGTCATGGGAACCATGACGGGTCTTGCGCCGCACTTGCCGCAGTTCCCCCATCTGCCTCCGTTGTAGTGCCCTTTGTGTAGACGGCAACACTCAACGACTATCTCGGGGCCAAACTTGCTCGTCAAAACCTTGCGCCATAACTCGGTCAATGCGGTTCTTCCTTGTCCACTTTTCCTTGGAACGGGTCGCTCCAACGGACGGTCGTCCCCTGTGGCTGACCCGAGGCATATGTCTTGGAGGGAACACCGAAAGATGAAGACTCGTACTTCTCGACCCTCTTTATACTCCCATCGGGAAAGAACTCAACGCTCTTTACTAACGGGCAGGCGGCCGGGGTGTGTGGGCCGTGTCCGCAGTATTCGCATACGGCACTCATCTCAGACCTCGCTGTGGGCGTCAATGAACGACATGACTTTGGATGCGATCGTGTCGCCGTCGTATGCAGGGCTCGCCCTGAGCCACTTCACAAAGTCCCACCATCTGCTCATCTGCGCATTGTCATCAAACACGAGGCTGAACGAGAATACGGCTTGCTTGCCGCCACCAGAAGAACCAGCTGCCGCCGCACCCTGTGCCGCCGTCGCCCTCTGATCGCTGGCTGGAGGGGCGGTGTACTGCTTCGTTCCGTCTTCCCTAGTCTCGACGCCCATCGGCATAACGGGATCCATGAGTACCGGCGGAATGTATGCACCAGCAGCACCATTTCCGTTGATTGAACTGTAGAGCTCTTCTAGGTCGGTCCCGATGGAGGCAACCTCGTACTCGTCCCAGCCCACGGCCTCAAATAGTTCGGGGAACTCCTCGTTCACCGTAGAGAGAATGTCGTGTAGCAGTGCGGGATCAGTGCGCCCAAGGTCGGCGACCCTGTTATCTACGAGTGCAAAAGCGGCCGCCCTCTGATCGTCGCCGTCCATTTGTACGGCGGCAACATGAGACCATCCAAGACGCTTCACGGCTTGTAGCTGATGGTTGCCAGCCACGACGACATAAGTGCCGTCGGGCTGAGCTTTGACCACGATGGGCTTGACCTGCCCGAACTCTTTATAGGACGCCGCGATCGCGTCGACGTTACCGATGCGCGGGTTTCCGGGCAACGGTTCGAGAAGTTCAACAGGCAGGGCAAGATCTTGAAGTGCGGGGTTGATGTTGTGGTTCACGACATCACCTGCGCCCTGACATTTGCGTTCAGAGTTCTGAGCGCGTCGATTGACGACCTGATGCTAGCGAGTTTCTCCCGTTTTGCGCGCAGTAGTCCGTCGGCGATCTTCCAGTCCATATGCGGATCAGATATTTGATAGTCGGCCCAGGCTTCGCGTTCCTTGATTGAACCCTGAGCCGAAAGGTACGCCTTGGCCCACTCTGACTTGAATCGGGATTCTTTCTTGGCAGCGTCAATCGACAGAGTCTCAAAAGTCTCCGTCTCCGACTCAAGGTCGCCGATCAACCTAATGATCTCTTCCTCGATGTCTACTTGGCTGATTGGTGCGTTCCTATTACTTTTCATTGGTACCTCAGTGCTACGCGGACGGAAATCCCGACCAGTCAATCTTGTCTAGTGCCGCCATATTGACCGCAGGCCAATCATATTCGCTTTCACCGAGATGCGCTAGTCCCATTTGACGCAATATCCACGCATCGCACATATCGTCGGCCCCCTTGCCACTCCACACGATCCCGGTTCTAGCCGAGATAGAAGAGACAACCTCGTTCTTGGACGCGTTCCCCTTGCCTGTAGCAAACTTTGCCCGGCTTGTTGGAGGAACGTCAATGTATGAAATCCCCGTTTCGTGAAGGGCGAGTCTCATTACGCCACCCAGTTCACCCAATGCGTGAGACTGGCTGTTTCGGGAAGAGAACGAATAACCCTCCACTATGACAATCGGGTGGTCCTGTGCGGTGACAACAAGCATGACCTCATCTCGGATGTTTGCGAGGCGTTCCATGCCTTTCGTCTTTGGTTGATAAGCAAACGAACCTTCCTTTGAGCAAACTCCCGTTGAGGTGAGGCTGAGGTCAAGTCCAATAATGCTAGGCATTGGCGGATACTACCAACCTTTGTCTAGTAGCTGACATCAAATCTTCTTGTTATATTTCTTTCACCAACCCACGAAAGGACATCAAATATGTCAACAGCAGTCTTAGCCCCATCAACAATCACCATGACAATCCCGGGTGGTCTGAACGCGAGCACGAGCATCGTCACGATGGCAATGCCCTTCGCCGGCAAAATCACTGGTGCTTATGTCGCTGTGACCACGGCCCCAGTAGGCTCCGCTCTTACCGCAGACCTCAAGGTCGGCTCTGATGTAGCAGCAGCGTTCTCGATTGCCGCCGCTGGAACTTCGGATGAAGGAACACTTACTGCAGCCAACTGCGACTTCGCAAAAGGCGATCTTGTCAGTCTTGATATATCAGGTGTCGGTTCAAGTACCGCCGGCTCAAACATGACGGTTGCATTCACAGTTGTTGAAGGCTGAATAAACCTCTGAAAGGATCACTCCACTCTTGACGGGTGGGGTGATTTTTTTATGTCAAAATCCCAACAATCCAACACAGGAGAAACAAATGTCCGGCATCATCGCACCGTCAATCGTGAACTACGACTGGACCGTCAGGAACAGTGACACTTCTTACCTGAATGTGTCTTTCCCATTCCGAGTCAAGATTGAGAAAATCTGGTTTACTACACAACAGATTTACAGCGCAACTAGCGGTCTTTGGGGCACCACAGACAACGGCACTGTGGACATTGAGACAACCGATCGACGACTGTCCCTCGCAGCGATTAAAGTCAAGAACTCCAAGACACAGCACGGCATTTACGACAACCCGACAGATTGGATGTTCGGCTTTGAGGATGGTGGCTGGGATTTCGTTCCAGACGAAGACCTCAAGCCAACAATGTGGCTTGGAAACCCAGATGACGCCGCCGGCAACATTGGGGCATGGTCCACACAGCCGTATTTCGGCAACGGCGTACTTGACCTGCGGAGCACCGCGGCAACGCCTATTGACAAAGCCCGCGCAATCAACTACAGCTGGAATGAGGCTGAGTGGAACGCAAATACGTACCTCGCAGATGTTGCGGTCATGAACACCGACGAGTTACTTCAGTTGTTCGTTTATGCTCACAGTGGCGACTGGACCGGGTACGAAAATGACGCAAAGGTCACAATCTCGGTTGCCTATTCTGGCATGTCTGACGAAGAAGCAGTTTCCGCTTCAGCCAAGACATGGCTTGAATGGTGGAACGACTAATCTTGCCGCATGGCAATGAAGATGATCTGGTTCTGGAAAGGGCCTCCACTTAATCAACGATGGTCACTTGTTCGCAACTATCAAAACGACGAACATCCAAAGCCATCAACTGTTGAGTCCGATTCGTGTCCAACCAAGTCCGAATACTTTTCAGGCTCCTCCCTATGCGAGGACGGTCACCTTTCCGTTGATCTCAACGATGATCAGTATGACGGTGCTCCAGCAACTTGGTACGCACTAGAGGAGAACAGCACTCCTGTCCCCATGGTTACAATCCATGCGATAGTCAGCGATCTGTTCACTCCGGGGTGTGTTGTTGATCTGAAAGATGCGGTAGAGGCTGGCCTCAAGCCATCAGACAGGGCAGGGTTCATAAAGTGGTTTAGAGAAGATTCACGGATTCAACAGGTGTTTGTATCGCCGAACTGGCGTCGACAAAGAATCAGCACGGTTCTCTTTGGTGTTGCGGACATTATTATTGTCTCAGGGGGTTACGGCCCGTATCTGAACGGCGGGGACGTCACCACACCTGACGGTGAAGAACTGCGTAAAGCGTGGAGCAACTCCCCAAGGGTCACCCCTCGTATCGGGTCAGTGCTTCCTCACGAGTCGTAGGCGTGCTTCGCTAGACCTAGATCAAAGGCGAGTTGTGGCTCGTTGCCGATCCTGCGATGGCACTCCCGGCAGACGCACATAAGGTTTGACTCGTCAAGTATTGACCCGCCCTGCGACCGCCTGACGAGTTCGTGGACATCAACGGACGGTCTGCGTATATAGACCATGAGGTCGTCGTACGCAGCGAACTTAGGGCATGCCTCGCACCACCGTCGTTCCGACAGCAACCTGGCCACGAGCGGGCGGCGGAGTTTGTACTCCTCCTCCTTCTTCTTGGACCTATTCCTCAATCGTCAAGTTCTTCCGAGAGCCTTTTGGTGTCAATCTCTGAAAATCTCCAAGCACCAGCCAAGGATGACCAGAGCGCCTCGTCAATCTGCGTTGGGTCAATGCCAAAACTCTCGGTCATTTCCCTATGCTTCTCGATTGCTCTCCGTAACAATGGGGCATCATCGTCGTCAACGGCATCGTGAGCAATGTTGATGCGCTCGCACTCATCAAGCCTTTTCTCCACGTGATAACGGAAACGGAGAACCTTTTTCTTGCGTTCCTCCGAAGAAGCCTGCGCCTCGGCCAGCAGTCTGATCCCGTCATCGCCAAGCGACCCGTACATCTCCTGATCGTCCTCTTCGTGTTCTTCAATCTCTTTGACCTGTTGGTCAAGATTATTGAGGAGGGCAAGAATATTGACCATCCACCTATCCCGGTTGTCGGGGAGGCGGAGGTACATCTTTTGCTCATCGGTTACTTTGTTCTTAACATCATCGGCGACGAGTCTTGCAAACTGATCGTCGGGCATCATGGCTTCATCGCTCCCAGGCGGGGCAGGTCGGCTTGTATGAGCACCAATCGCAGAGCTTTGTTCTGTTCGTGCTGAAGTTGTCTGTTTCGCATGATTCTCTTAGTTCTTCCCAGACCCTGGCAACTGTCTCCCTGGTCTCGGCCCTGAGTTGTTCGGTTGCTTCATACACTACCCGAGTCCCCTTGCCCTTCAGGTAGATGAGTTCCGACGAGCCCACCGGGAAGCCCTTATTCTCCTCAACAAGATCGGCGTAGACCATGAGTTGAAGTTTCTTGTCTCGGTCGTATGGGGGCTTAGAAACCTTGCCCGTCTTGTAATCGCCGATGGTGGCGACTCCGTCAGAAACGCTCCACCTGTCAATGAAACCAAGAACCGGCACGCCAGCAACATGACCCCTTACCTCGTCTTCAATCCCAGCAAGGTCTACCTGATTGGGGTCTTCAAGACCAAAGTAGTTCTCGACGCACTGCCAAGCGTTCCATCGCATCATGTGCTGCGCATAGGCCCCAAGACCCAGAACTTCCTCAGCGTGCTTCTGCCACTTGTCGTGCCATATCTGCACCATGGCTGTCCTGGCGAAGGCCACGGTACGTGAGCCCTTCTCTTCCTTGAATAGGGCTTCAAGAACTTCATGCGTCATGTTCCCGATGGCTTGCGCCTCGGTCTGCTCGTCGGGGATCTTGTCAATCCTCCCGAGCTTGAACTTCAACGGACACTGAAGCCATGTTGAAATGGACGACGGCGAGAGCCTCTCGGGCATCTGCGCCACGGTTTAGTCTTCCTTCGTTGTTGCGCCAAGTTTGATCCTGAGGATCTCGGCGACACAGGCTTTGAGTTGCGCCTTTGTGGTTGAGCCACCACGCTTTGGCTTTGGCTCGCCTGGGTAGGTGTTCTGCCACCACTCTCCAAGTGCGGCCTTCTCACCCTTGTCCATGGCGGAGATGTGTTCGTCAAAAGCATCCCACATCTTGTCCTCGTCCGTTTTCTCAGCAGCCTGTTTGGCGGGCTTTTCAACAACTGGTGCGACCGGGGTTTCGTACGCCTCGTCGGCATAGATTGCGTCGTCTGTACGTGCGAGGTAGAGACCGAGGCCAATCTGCTGTAGTGCTTTCTTGAGTGCGTCGGAGACTGCGCCCTTGAACTCGTCGCCAAGGTCGAGGATCTCGCCAGTCTTCTTGCGTTTGACCGCCTGTCCGCCGACACCGTCGTAAGTTGCGTGAACCTTCTCATTCGTCTGATTGCTAGGCACGGTGATGCTGACACGGACATGAGCGATCACCCAGTCGGGGTCAAGTGCATCGCGGCCAATGCTGACGACCTCGCTAGACCAGTTGCCAATCCCAATCACCTTGTTCATCTTGTTGATGACTTCGGCGATGGGAAGATAGGTCAGTGCCCGACCGCTCTTGTTGACCGTTCGTTCCATCTCGACCGGAAATGGGTCGGATAGGGCTAGGTAAAGTTCGTTATTGTTCATGTTCATTCCTCCGTTGATTGTTCTTCTTGTGAAAAAGCGACGCCCATATTGCGTACTACTAACGATGTCTTGGGCTCGCCGACATCGCAGTATTCGTCGGCCACGAGACCGATCTTTGACAGGTTCTTGACCCGCCAATACGAGACTGCGCCATAAGACAGCATCTCAAGCATCATCTGCTCGGTGCTCTTCATGACCTCGCCCGTATCCATGTCAATGGACGATGCAACAATCCTGGTTGCAACCTCGTTTGCGAGTTCGTCGTGCCTCCACGACTTCCTCGGTGCGCCGACTTTCTTCTCAATCATCTTGTTGCCAAAAACGATCTCAGGGTTCTCACCCATGATCTCAATCAACAAAGACGAAGTGTATTCCCACGCATCGGCTAGTCGACCCTTGACTTCGTGCAGGTCGGCGATCAGTAGTGCGAGCGAGTCTTGATCGCCTGCGTATTCTTCGGCTTTTTCATGAGCCTGTTCAATGAGTGCCTCAATAGAGGAGCGCCAGCTCTCGTCGTACATTTTTCCTCTTTCAATAAGTTAGGTGTATTTACTAGACGATGATCGTAACACGATTCCGCTGAGGAAGTCCAAGTCCTGCCAAAAAAGTGTAAGCACCCACGGCGGAGTCCACCTGGTCGTCGTGGTTGCATGCTTCTGGGAAAGACGACATTTCGTCAAGCCACTCGGTTAGCCATGAGCCAGCAAGAACCCTGACATTACCGTTAGCGACCGCCGCCGCAAATGGCCTTGCTCGCGTTGCTTTGTCGCCAGTTGCCCTAACGCCCATGAAGTCGTAGCCCGGGACGACATACCTTGCGTATTGGTCTAGAAGGTTCTTGCCGGCCGATCCTGGCTCCTGCTCAACTCTGATGGAAACGGTCGGCCCATCGTCGGCAGCGGTCTGAGCGATGAGGCGTTCTACGGCTTCACCCTTGCCCCTAATCCTCTTCACATCCATAATCCAGGCAATGCCTTTGTCAAACATCATCAACGTACCCACGGTCCAGTCCGGGTCGGGGTTGGAGTACGACGGCTCGGTCGCTGCCATGTCCCAGAACCTGACTACCCTGGCTGAACTCGTAGAGAACTCTGGCATCTCAAATGGGTCAATAATGACAAAGTCCTGTCGCTGAAACATTGAGCCAAGGGAGGTGACCCACCAGTCGCCGTCCTCTAACCTGCGCCGTTCAATCGGATCAAGTTCGGCGAGTGCCTTACGGTATGAGTCGGGGTCAATGCCGGGGTTGTCGGTGAGTTTTGACGGAACGAAGATCCTGCCGTGCGATGTGCCCTCAACCAAGAACCTCTGTCTTACCCAGTTTGGAGCGGGGTTGGAGGCGCACCTCATTCTCAGGGGAACTTGGGATAACGGGCCAGACGATGGGCGACGGAGTCGAGAGAACAGATAACGATAGTCGGACTCCCTGATCTCGGTGACTTCGTCCATGCCAATGAACTGCAACTCGACACCCTTGTAACGGAGGTAGTCGTCCTTGTTGTTCAGGTAACCAAACCCGATCCTTGCCCCCGAGGGGAAAGTTGCGGTATAGGTGTTGGCGTTCCACCTGACATCGTCGTGAGGTGCGATCCATTCCCTGAAACGATCCATAAGGGCTCCAGGGAGAGTGAGGTCTTGAAGGGTGCGCCTGAATAAAAGGGCGGAATACCCCGGGATATCCACATACTGCATTGCGGCCATAAGTAGGGCCGAAGACTTGCCACCGCCTGCCGCCCCACCGAACAGAGCCTCCATGGCGTTTGTCCTGAGGAAAACCTGTTGCTGAACTGACGATTTCTCAGGACAGTACGGCGGTTCTTTCGGTTTCAGGAATCGCAGTATTTCTTCCCAGTTCTGGGTCATATCGCTCCGTCTAGTAGTATCTGCCCTACCCACATCTCCTAGGAATGTAAGGTGGTAGCGTGAGATTACCGCGCCGCGTGTTACAAAAGATCAAAGACGGGATTGGAGGCAGGGGTTTTATGGCCTACATGCTTCTCATATCCTTTGTGGTGTGTACCCCAATCGGGGTTTTCTTCTATTCCACCGGAGCAGGTTTTGTGTCAATCGGTGCCTGCTCGCTTGTTGGTGCAATGATCCTCGGAGCTGAATAATGGCCTGGAATACCGGCGGAAATAAGTCCCTGTCCAACGACTCAACGAAGGTCATCCCGCCTGGTGCGCCGATCTCAACCAACCCTTCTTACGCCGTTCGTGGCTACCACGACTCGTGGGATATTGAGAGGGTCTATCGAGACGGCGTCAAGAAGGTCACCTGGGTTTACCGTTGTATTGACGCAATCGCAGGTAACCAAGCACGCCTGCCAATCATGGGCCACAAAGACAACAAGCCGGGTGGCGAAGTAGTCAAAGACGCTGCCATTCTTGACATCCTGAATATGCGCGCAAATGTGGGCGAAGACTCCTTCGCTTTCAGGTACAGACTTTCTGCCCAACTCCTCACCTCAACCAGGGGTGCGTTCGTTGAGATCGTAAGAGGACGAGGCGGTAACCCAATCGCCCTCCACCTACTCCCCCCGCAGTTCACATCTCCGATTCCCGACCCAAGAAAGTTCGTGTCCTCCTTTGAGGTCAGGCTTCCCAATATGTCGGTTCAGTATGTCAAGCCTGAGGATGTCCTCTGGTTCAAGCATCCGCACCCACTTGACCCGTATCTCTCCATGACTCCACTTGAGGCAGCTGGCATTGCCGTTGAACTTGAGTCGCTAGCGAAGTTCTATAACAGGAACTTTCTCGTGAACGACGGAAGGCCAGGCGGTCTGTTGGTCGTCAAGGGCGAAATGGACGAAGACGACAAGGACGAACTCAGGTCACGATTCCGCGGGAACATCGGTCGAGCTGGCGCAACATCGGTCGTCGCTTCATCCGACGGGGTGGACTACGTTGACACAGGAGCGTCACCGCGCGAGGCGTCCTACATTGAGATGAGGCAGATCTCCAAAGAAGAGATCCTGTCGGCCTTCGGTGTACCCGAGTCTGTTATTGGTAATGCCGCAGGACGCACCTTCTCCAACGCCGTTGAAGAGACCAGGGTGTTCTGGCTTGAGACGATGCCACAGCACCTTGAGATGTTGGCCAGAGGCATGGATGCCCTTCACCCCGACCTCTACTTTGACTTTGATGTTTCGGGTGTGCCGGTATTGCAGATGGCCAAGAACGAAGCCGAACGTTACCTCATGCAGGAGTTCGGCTCCGGTCTCATCACGGCAAACGAATATCGCATCGGCACAGGCAGGAAGAAAGTTGACTCAGAGTTGGCTGACTCAATGCTTGCCAACCCGAACTTGACTCCGATCGGCAACACCGAGAAGAAGCTCGAGCCCCCGGCACCTATGGGCGCACCTGGTATGCCTGGCGCACCTATGCCCGGAGCAGAAATGCCACAGGAAGAACTCCCACCCGAGGGTGAGGTCAATACCGCTGGCGGCGAGACCATGGATACGCCAGAGTCGGCAATCGTTCCCGACACTGAACTCTCGGCTTCGTCTTCGGTTGGGACATGGGCGACCAAGCAAGCACCAAATAACACCATGGACGACTCTTGGGACACCAAGGAACTCGGTGACTCCGATAGGTGGGCCGAGATCCTCGACAGCAACCTTGAACGTTTCTTTGAGCGTCAACAACGCGTCGTGCTTGAGAAAGCAACTGGCGCAAAGTCAAGGAAGGCAATGGCCGTTGGGACTCTTGAGGTTGGGCAAGTGTTTGACATTGACGTATGGAACAAGCAGATGCGCGACGATGTCAGGCCGTTAGTCAAGTCCATCGTTGAAGACGCCATGAAGACCGCCAACGAACGCACCGGTATGCCGATGGATTCCTCTGAGGAAGAAGTTGACCAATATGTGGACGAACAAATGGCGAGGATGGAGAAGTCAAACGACTCCACTAAGGATGAGATTGCGGCAGCCATCATTGTTGCCACCGCAATGATGAAGGACAACGAGGAAGACGGTCACGTGCTCCTCAAGGCAGCCATCATTGCTACTTTCGCACACCTTCTCGCCAAAAGGAAGCGCACTATCGCCGAACACGAGGCACAGACCGCTTACAACGCAGGCATGTGGTACGGCGGGAAGCAGGCTGGCGCAGTCGGCAAGCGTTGGGTAACGCGCAAGGACTCAAAGGTTCGTTCGGAACATAGGTTGCTTGAAGGCGACAGGATTCCCCTTGCCGACGGATTTAAGGTCGGACAGTACGAACTCAGATTCCCGGGCGACCCGTCAGCCCCGGCGCATCTGACCATCAACTGCCGTTGCAGGCTGAGGTTTGACGTCTCCTAGTACTTGACGTTGGTTCTGAGAGTGGCGACTTCTGCGTGCGCCTCTTCAAGCCGAACACGAAGTGATTTAACCTCGTTGATCAAGGCCGGTAGGTCAATAACGAAGAGTAGTTCCCTCGCCGAGAAGGCGTCTTCCGACTTCCCCCATAGGAGTTTGTCGAGGCGTTCTTCAGCGCGAGCTACGACATCGTCGTTCACCACGAGTCCTTGGGGTCTTCCCCAGTCGCCGACTTAGCGGCGAGATACCTAACACCGAGCCACTCGGCAACATTGGCGACGACGCCATTGCCACACATCCTGTAACGGTGCGTGTCGGCCATCTGCACGAGTTCACCCTTGTCAGTGACGCCGACCTCAGTCCAACCCGAGTCCCAGCCCATCAAAAGTTCACATTCCTGCGGGGTCAGCCGCCTCACTACGAGACTTGTGCTTGCGTCCATGTCATATTCTCCTTGTTCTTCGTTCAGGTTATCTGAGACGGTTTCTCTAGTCAATACATGCGGACGAACTGAACCGCCCTGTCCTGCTCTGATCGTGTTGGCGATACCTTCTTCGCCCTGTTCGGCGGTCATCCCGCCGTCTCTACCGCGGAAAGCAACAGGCCAAGATTCGGTAACAATAGCGAGTCCACCTTGATTCACGACCGGGTTTAGTCCACCACTAAAGGCATCAAGTGTCTGCGTCACCTCGGTCTTGTTGATGTAGTAACCACCATTTGGTCTATCTGGCTCTCTTGGCGGTGCGCCCATAATGTTGTAGGCGATCACGTGCATATCATGGCCGTGCATGGCGTTCAATGTGAACGATTGCCCATCCTCTGATACCACGGTGTTGCCCTTACTCCCCTGAAAGTTGAGCATCTGTATGCGTCGTTCGTCGTACTGTGGCTCCTCCGTCTCAACAGCCGAGGAGACAACGGCGTGCGACGACTTTGACGCACCAGCCCTGAGGGCGTTCTTAACTACACTCTCGGCCCAGTTCTCCTCGCGCATCGACCTCGGCTCAAACAACAGGACACCTTCTGGCAACGGATGAACGACACCAACGGACTGCCTCGTGCCGGCTCTCAACGAGTGATGAAGTTCCTCGGCGATGGAGTCGTTGTACTCGTCATAACCGTAGACATCTTTCATTCTTCGCCGACCTGCTGTAGTACGGCAGGGTGGTCGTCCTCTGACTTGAATATGATTGACTGAAATACTGCGTTCGTACTGTTGTGCTGCCCCTGCCATCCGTGCCCAAAGCCTCGTAATGTAGGGGAAATCTGTGCGCCGTCAATGTTGCAAGGCAGGACGACGTCGTTAGGCATTACGACCCTCTTCAACCTGCACTATAAAGATCTGAGCGTGGTGAGACTGTGGTGACGGTTGGAGTGCGTTCACACACAGGGCCGTGTCCGTCGGCGTTGCGTGGAAGTTGTTAGCCTTCGCGTCCTCCCTGATGGAGTACGCCTGAGGCAATGCGTAGACCTGAAGAAAACCCGACCCGATGGACTGATGCGAACCCTGTCCCTTAGTGAGGTCGCATACTGTCAGGGCTGCAACGGTGTCGTCTCCGGTCTCCGGTGGCACTCTCTGATATTGCGTATCCGTTATGTTGTCCACCTCGGTCGCCTCCGTCTTTGGTATGTCGTGGATGATCATCGGGACATTATTTCCACCCGTCCCCATCATCTGAGTGAGGGTCGGGTAGTAGTCCTCAAACATCCTAAAGTCGTCGTTCCTCTTCCCGTCAAAGCATAGGACGTACCCGACAGCCATTGAGCCGCCAGTGTCAAGTGTGTACATCGGATCTCCTGGCTCACCAACATTCATGCCGTTTGCCTTCGTGTTGGATGTTCTGATCGGCGTAACCATCTCCGCCCTGGATTCTTCGTTCATTTCTAACTCCTGAAGAATGAGGACATGGTGCGAGGAGATCGTTGGCGAGGGGCCGTCAGTTGCGTAGACGCGTATTGCCTGCCCCATGTCAGGCCAAGGCGTGAAACAGTTGTTATATCCATCAGTCAACGACACCGTCGTCCTCTTGGTCTTGTAGGACAAAGTTGGTGTTGTGCATGCCTGTCTCGGCATTTAGCGATCCTGCGTAACCCGGCATGATCCGAACCTCATCTCGTTGGTTTTGCTGAAATAGCAACGGCGGTTCGGTTGGGTCATACATGACCGCATGTCCGCCACCCTCGGCACGCAAGGTTGGGAAAACGGTCGTCGATGCCTGATGGTCAAGTCCCTGTGTGTGGGAAAAGCCAATGATCCTTGGGTCATACTGATGCTGAACAACGAGGTTCTCGCCCCTGCTGGACGGAACACCGCCATCGCCACCGCTCCTCAGGCAAGCTGCAACCTCGGGCTTGGTGACCACGATATTCTCAGATCCACCGCCATAAGTGCCACCCGCGGCACGAAGTGTGCCAACGATGTCTTTGGCGTATTGAGCAAACTGCGACTCGGTATACCAGGTCGTCTCATCATGAATGGCTAGAACGGTTGCCCGAGAGTCCCCTCCATTATCAAAGGACGTCAATGTCGGAGCTACTCCGCCTTCTTTCCATGTTTCGTCGTCGGTATTGCTCTGTGCCCTACGAGACTTTACGAAGCCAGTTACTTCGTTTCCGTCGTTTCCCGCGTCTCCTCCGGGTCGTCCGGCTCTGTGGCCGCCAGAGTCGCCAGAGCCGTCCGAAGCGGTTCCGGAAGAACGCGTTCGCGTCTCTCGGCCCGACGAATGATTCCCTTGGCCGCCCTCGCACTCAAGCAGTAACGGCGCAAGCCCTCGTGCCATGGTTCCAGAACATCCGATAACGTAGATACGACGCCGTCTTTGGGGAACTCCGAAACGCTGGGCATCGGCAACACGCCAGATGGCTGTCCGCTTTGGTCCCACCAGGACGCCGGACTTGGCCCACTTCTGCTTAGGGGGCAACTCGACGAGTGCTCCTGTGATTCCCCACAACACGGCAGCAAAGTCGGCTCCGTCGTTACTAGATAGGGCGCCGGGGACGTTTTCCCAGAGGATGTCCGCCCCGATTTCGTCGGCGATGCGGCATTGCTCCCAGAAGAGTCCCGAACGAGATCCATCAAGTCCCTTACGACGTCCGGCAACGGAGAGGTCCTGGCAAGGACTTCCTCCGGCGACGATGTCTGGTCGAACAATGTTGTCTGAAATGAGTCGTTCACGTGTTACCTCTCTCACGTCGTCATAAATGTATGTGTCTGGCCAGTGCTTACGAAGCACCATTTTTGCTTTTGGGTCAATCTCGCACAATGCGACGACTTCCATCCCGGCTCTTTCAAGACCAAGGTCGAGGCCACCCGCACCGCTAAAGAGCGAGAGAACTTTGATTCTGTTCATGTCACCTCATAGTTTTTGTTAGGTACTGACTGACAAGAGACTAGCACTTCCATGGGCGACGAGCAAGTCATCGGCGTCAATGATTCTCACGCGCCAGCACTATCACATTTCGGTTTCCGATGGTGAACGCAACTCGGCTAGGTTCGTTGTCATGTTCTCCTCCGACGGTTCAAGTGCCGACACAATACTTGACGGCATCTCAATACTGAGGGCGGACAGGCAATCCTGCATCATCTGTGGACACCCTACTGGAGATTGCGTCAGTCACTTTGGCGAGGCGCAAATACCCACCGAGGTTCGTGTACAGTTTGCCCCCTTGGTCGAGTCCCGCAAGGAAGAAGAAGTCATCTTCGTTGCGAAAGATGTCCATAGGGACGTTGCACTTTCCTCCATGACCAGGACTCGCATCTTGGTTGCGAAGGCGGGGACATACGTGACCAAAAGCAAGGCCGAAGAACTCGGCATTATCTGACAATCAAGAACATCACACAAGGGGTAATAAAAAATGGCACTCTCAAAGGATTTCGTGTCCTCCTACTCTGGCCGACAGGCCCCCTGGGGCTTTAGCGGCCTTGGCGAGATCGTCTACCTGCGCACCTATGCGCGGGACATTGACGGCAGGAAGGAAACATGGCCCGAGACAATCGAGAGGTGCGTCAACGGTGCTATTCAGATCGGAGCGAACCTGTCCGATAGCGAAGCCGAGGAACTGTTTGATCACATCTTCAACCTGCGTTGCTCCCTGTCCGGTCGTGCCTTGTGGCAACTCGGCACACCGCTCGTAAATAAGTACAACGGCACCAGTCTCAATAACTGCTACTTCGTCAACATGGAAAAGATTGAGGACTTTGAGCTTCTATTTGACTACCTGATGCTCGGTGGCGGCGTTGGCTATTCGGTTGAACGTTCCCGTATCCACGAGATGCCCAAAGTCAAGACGAATGTGTCCATCTCGCACGAACGTACGAACGACGCAGACATCATCGTTCCTGACAGCAGGCAAGGATGGCGCAAGCTCGTCCACTCGGTACTGAAGTCGTACTTCTACACCGGTAAGTCTTTCACCTACTCAACGATCCTTGTCCGAGAGTTCGGCGCACCCCTCAAAACATTCGGCGGAACCGCATCTGGCCCCGGCGCACTCATTGACGGTATTGCGGATATCTGCAAGGTGATGGACGCAAGGGCGGGCAAGAAACTCCGCTCCATTGACGTTCTTGACATCTGCAACATCATCGGCAGGATCGTCATCTCTGGATCTTCTCGTCGTTCTGCTCAGATCGCCATTGGCGACCCCGACGACGTCTTATTCCTGAGGGCAAAGAACTGGTCTACGGGTTCCGTGCCGGCATGGCGCGCCAACAGCAACAACAGCGTGTACGCAGACTCCTACGATCACATCCTTGGCGAACTGTGGAAGGGCTACGACGGTTCTGGTGAGCCGTACGGCCTCATTAACCGTGGCTTGGCAAGGAAGGTCGGGCGTCTTAACGAACCGAAGCCAGACCCCACGATTGACGGGTTCAATCCCTGTGCCGAGATTGGTCTTGGCGACGGCGAGTCCTGCAACCTCTCGACCATCTTCTTGCCGAACATCAAGTCCAAGGACGACCTCCTGGAGATCTCCCGCCTGCTCTACAAGGTGCAAAAGGCGGTCACCTCAATGGAGTATCCATATGAGAAGACCACCAAGATCGTCAACAAGAATCGCAGGCTTGGACAGTCCATTACGGGCGTCCTGCAGTGTACCCCAGAGCAGATCTCATGGCTTGACGAGGCGTACAAGGCACTCAGGGACTACGACATCTGGTTCTCTGAGCAGACGGGCATTACCGCATCGGTAAGGCTTACTACGGTTCAGCCATCGGGAACATTGTCGTTGCTCCCGGGTGTCACCCCTGGTATTCACCCAGCCTTTGCTCGTCACTACATTAGGCGCGTGCGTTTTGGCGCATCCGATCCGTTGGTGGACAAGTGTAGGAAGCGTGGCTATAAGGTCGTCCCCGATGTCGGTCTTGACGGACGCGAGGACCACACCAGGTGGGTCGTTGAGTTCCCGTGCGAATCCCCGGAGGGTTCAATCCTCGCCGCCGATATGACCGCCGTAGAACAACTTGAGTGGGTCAAGCGCATGCAGACAATCTGGGCAGATAATGCCGTTTCGGTAACCGTCTACTACCGCAAGGAAGAACTCTCGTTGATCAAGGAATGGCTGAGCGACAACTACGACAACAGTGTCAAGAGTGTCTCGTTCCTCCTTCACGCTGATCACAACTTCCCCCTTCCGCCGTACGAGGAGATTGACGAAGCGACTTATCGCAAACTCCTTGGGAAGATTGACTTCTCAACACCGTTAGTTGATACGGCAGGAGACTCGTCCATTGACCTTGACGACTGCGCCACGGGGGCTTGCCCCATCAAGTGACCGACGTGCCGTTCTCGGAACTAAGGACATCGCAGGCCGCAAAGGTTCTGTTACTCGCATCACGAGAGGTCGCTAAACGTGGCCTCTGTAAAGGTGCGGTCAGGAATAGGAACACGGGGCAGGTGAGTATTGTCGGTGCGATCATGCTCGTCTCGGGTGTGAAGTGGAAGAACCTTAGCGACGACCCCGAGGCCGTCTCTAGGGATGTACCGCAAACCAAGAGGCCAGCTGCACTGCTTGCATGGGAGTGCGTTGATTCCGAAACTGACGACATCTATGCGTGGGAAGATGACCCGTCTAACGGCACGGAAGAGGCGGTACATCTACTTGTTGGGTGCTATGACACCCTTGCTATTGCCAACGGCAAGAAGTAAACGAAAAGGCTTGTTTGGATTACATTCATTACAAGCCCGTACAAAGCAAAGACCCCCCGCCATTTCTGACGGGGGGTCTTCGTTGCCTAAGGTAGGCGGATTTTGCTTATCAGGGTGCTTCCGCCGGCTCATTGTCAAAGGAAACCTTGACGAACGATTCCGGACGCTTGACTGCGAGAGCCAAACGCTGTTCGGCCAAGATCACAATCGCATTGCGCACGAAGAAGTCTGCGTGCTGTTCGCTGATGCGGATGTTCGCTTGTTCGCGGTCGTACAACTGAGCACCGGTTCCGAAGGCACCAACGAGTGCGGTTCCTTCTGCGATTGCCGGTGTGTCGATGACGGGCATGCGCCAGACCCTTGCCTCGGAGCCGACCTGCATGGAAACTGCCATGAGGTAGGTGCCTTGGGTGTTCTTGGTCAGTTCGAGATCTTCCCAGTCGTTCGGGTGAAGAACGATGCCGGTCGGTTCGTAGTAGGCCAAGAAAGCCAAGGTCGCGGCGCGACGAAGCGCATCAGCCTTGGTGTCCGGAACTGGTGTGGTTGCGCCGTCTGACCATGCGTATTCCTGAACGCCAGGGGTTTCAAGAACACCGAGCAAGTTTTCGCCGGTACCGTCACCATTGAGGATTTGGTAATCCTCCTGAAGGCGGAGACCGTAGAGGAGCTCGTTGTCGATGATTGAACGCAACTGCGGTTCGTCAGCCAAAACGTTCCTGTGCGCAGCTTCCCAGTGGGCGAGCGTACGAACTGGAGCCTGATGACCTTCGAAGACCATGGACGATTGTGGCTTTGCGGCGAAAGCGCCACCACTACGTTGTGCCACAGGCGCAGCGGCATTGACCGCCGTGGTGCCTGGGGTGGTGAAGCCCAACTGACGGAAGTATTCAATAACTGCCGCGGTGGTTGTGCGTGCCGGGAACAAGTCGCGGACGCGACGTGTGCGCATTGGCGGGATGACCAAGGCATCGCGTTCACGAGTTCCAAAACCAGTGAATGAAAGGCCGGTGGTGTCGAGCAAACCGCTGTAAACGTCCTTCTGACCCCAACCTTGGCTGGTGATGTCACCGCTGTTGAGAATGAAGGGGCTGGGCATGTTTGCGCCGTTCTTGCCGCCCTGAAGCGACTTGAACTCGGGTGAGTCAAGGAACAACTGACCAAGGCTCTTGGCGCCGTATGACGAGCGAGCCATTTGGCCGGCAGCGGCTGCTGCTCCGACTGAATCGCTTGCTGGTTCTGACGACCACGAGTTGACCTGATCCATGGATTCAAGACCCTCGATGAGGCCCTTGATTTCCTTGATGTCCCTCATGTTTGAGTCGAAGGCTGCCTTCTGCTCGGTTGAAACGACGACGGTGCCTTCTTCGACCTTGAATGAGTCGGCGATGGTCTTGTTGTCCGCCATCTTTTTGCGAAGTGCGTTCTGCAGTTCGCTGATGCGTGCTTTGTCTGCTGACATGGGTGCTTTTCTCCTGTTTCGGATTGTGTGTGGTTTGTGGTTTTCTGACTCAGGTGGCTCAGGTCAGCACCCAGCCCGTCTTTGTCTTATACGGAACAGTACCAACATGTACGGCTTGTCTAGTGGAAGCCTGCTATCTCATTCAATGGAGTCAGGGAATGACTCAACGGCCGAGTTGGGGATCGCGGCCATATCGTTCTTGCCGAGTGACCTAATGCCTTTCCTGACAGACTTGAAATACGAGGCAATCCTCTTGTTGTCGGGGTCAAGTCCAGAGTCGTCAAGCGACTCCGCTCCCGAAGCCGCAACCACATAGATCTTTTGCCTCGTCTCAGGCGAGAGCCTTACGTCATCACTCATGTCGGAGTACAGGCCACCAACGGGGACAACCTCGTCTTGACCCTCTAACCTCCTACCACCCGAGACATGATGACACCTGGTTGACTCATAGACATTGTCTTGATCTGCGGTGGCCGGCACAGAGTCAATCATGCCTGTCTGAATCGGCGGATCTGGTGGGACGACCATCCTTGGCATCGGTGGCAAAGCCGCCTGCTTGGCAAGCATCTCGTCAAGGAGTGCAGCCTTCTGAACAGGGAACTCGCCCCCTTCAATCAAGGCTGCGTTCTGTCCCCTCGTCTCGGTTGCAAGAGCAAGTTGGGCCAGGACGTTCTTAACCATGGACCGGTGGGCCTGATATGCCGCCTCCTCGCCATGCCTGTCAAAGCCCCTGCCCGTAGCGGCGTGTCCAAAAGCGTCGTGGACAGCGCGGAACATATCGTTGATTTCGTCCGACCAGTAAGGGTGCGACCCGGTTGACTCCGTCTTGAGGACTTTCAGGACACCGTTGTTCTCGATGTCGTCCATCATCTCAACACCGTCCGTATACGGATCATTGTCAACGAACTCAACCTTGACACCAAAGTCATCGGTCAGCATCCTGAAGTGTTCCTCAATCTCCGCCTGAAGGGCGTCGTATGCCTCCTTCGCCTCGGGAGACCTCTCGGGCAATCCGTTGTATGCCTGAGCAATCTCTACGCGTTTCTCGGCGGGAACTGCCTTCACTTTAGTAAAGTCAATACCTGAGTCCTTGAGTGCCTCGGCCAGCGAACGAACGGGTTCTGCTGTTATGGTCTCGACGCCCTCAACCTCTTTCCTCTTGACCTTGCGCGCAGTTGCCCTCTCGGCCTTGTTGCGAGTCCTGCCCGCACCCTTCTTGATGTCGTCAAAGTAGTCCTCTTTGTAATCGTTCTTGAAGGCAAGTCTTGCTTTACCAACGAACTCCGACCACTTCTTGGTGTCGTGAACGGCTAGTACGCCGTCCTTAAAAGCTGCGATAGTGATCGGCGAGTTGTGGTTCTCGTTGTTTACGAGCTCAAAGTCGTCAAACAGACCGTTCTCCAGTGAGTACAAAACGGCACGGGCAACGTCAATATGCGTGTCAACGAGGATGTCATCCGGGACACCACGTTTCTCTTCTTTTTGCCTAGCCTTTGCGTCGGCGAGTGCCTTGCCGATTGAGACATCGGCAAACCTCCCCTTCATTTTGTAACCGGCGGCTCGGAGTGCGTCAATCTTGCTATGGAAAGACTTTGGGCCGCCATCTCCGGTTGAGTCAACGACGACATGAAAGCCCTCAGAAGCAGCCCTTGCTATGGCTTGCCTCTGGATATATGTTGACTCGGAATGAACCGCAGAGGCCGCCTGAGTCGGGTCCATGCCCGCATCAGTAAGCTCCTTGACCAATGAGTCAAACTCGGGGATCATATGCTTGATCTCGTCGGCGTCTAGGTGGACGGCGTCGCCTCGTGATGGAGTGTCAAAGAAGCCGCCCTGCCTGAGGAAGGTCTTCCCAGAGGCAGGTCCGCCACCCATAATCCATGCCGCGGGGTTCTCTTGTTTCTTTGGCGACCACTTGCCGTTGCCGTAGATGATTGAGTTGATGATTGCCTCGTGTAGGGCTCTACGTTCTGCCGGGATTTCACCCGAACCAATCCCAAAGTGGTCAAACGTGCTCTTGATCCCGCCATTCTTGGCGCGTCCTAGTTCGTCCATTGTCCTTGGAGAGAACTCGCCCTCAATCTTTGGAGCGTGAGGATACGCCTTCTGCGTATTCACCAATGACGAGTGGTTGATCCTCTGAGGCTTGAGTTTCCTGAGTCTGTCTGATGAGATTCTCTCAGGCACACTTGCTGTCTTCTTTGGCTTGATTTTCTTGGGTGCCTTGCCGCCATCAGCAATCTGTTCTACCGCAGATTGCATATCACTAGCAATCCTTCGTGACCTGGCCCTGCCGAGTGCGCCCTCACCGGCAGAAACTCGGATTGACCTGTCCTGCCTCCTGGAACCGCCTCTACCGAATATGTCTCTTCCTCGACCAACACCCGAACGAACTGCGTCCCTGACGGCACTAATGCCAACGAAACGCCTCGTTGGCTTGCCCTCGTCAATCCAACCGTCGCGGTCGGCGTCCACCGGTTGAGCAGCCTTTGCGGCACTTGTCCCCGTGCGCTTCCATGGGTGTCCCGCAGGAAGGAGGTCGTTGTCGGTCGTGTACTTTCGGTTCTTGGGTGCGCCCTTTTCAAGTATCACAAGGAAGGCGTTGACCCTACCCATGCCCCATTGTTGACGAGACGAAACATCGGGTCGATGGGACGAACTGAACGCTCCCATACCTCGCCTCATCACGGCCTTCAAGGCTGGCGATGATGTGTATGACCACTTTGGTTTCCCGGCTTTTTTCATTGCAACGTTGTGCTCGCGAGACTTGACCACGAGGGCTTTTTCTTGCTCGGGCGACAATGAAATATCGGACGCCTTACGAATGGATGATGCAGAATCCTCCGCATTGGACGAAGAACCACGGACGCGTTCCGATGGTTTTGCTGGCGTTGCCGCTAATCGTTTTGCCGACTTCTTGTTCGGGTGTCCCGCTACACGCAGTTGCCTGCGCACCTCGCGTTCTATCCTCGCTGCCTCAAGCCTGCTGCCGGATCTTGAGTACGCGCCATAGCCCATCGTCCTATCAAAAGTGACACCGGTCGTGCATGGCATCCAGACATTGACACCAGACCTTGTGGTGTAACGCCTAATCCCGGTACAGCCAACCTGCCTTGCACGCATCCTTGCTGCGTCGGGAGAGGTGAATACATCAGGATCGCCGACCTCTGGGGTGAACGCCTGTAGACCCTTACCCTCTGCGGTGAGGGTTATTACACCGGACGGTCCTGAAGCGTAGGAGTCACCCATGGGGCCTACTGGTTTTGCCGGTGACGCAGAGACGATACCGACACCGGGAACACCCGTCATTCCGTAGGAACGTTGGGCAAGATTCTCCCATCGACGCACCCTTCGTTTTCTCTTCCTGCCCGATGCTGAGACCATCTCCTTGCCGGAGATTGGCTTATTGAGCCATGAGTCGTCCTCGGCTAACTTTGATATGCGTTGCATTTCTTCAGAGGATGAACACGGCATCCAGCCACCATCAACTTCATGCACGGTGTCGCAACCCATCATCTTCGCAACGGCGAGTGCCTCTTCCCTAGTGGCGTTCTTCTTCTTCTTGCCGTTTGCGGCTTTGATGCCTTGTTTCTCTTTCTCGTTGGCGTACCTCTCAAGAAGACGTCGTCCCTTGGCCGCGAGTTTGGCGGCATCGTCCATATTCTTTGGCACAGGTTCGCCCCATGCCCTTGCCGATAAAGCAAGGCGTGTGGGTTTTCCGTTGTCGTCGACCATTGGTCCTGAAGGGTTGGTAAAGAACCTCGTGAGGAACGAACCTTTGCGACGCATCTTCGTCGGCGTGTTGGCTGCTCCCCTCACGCCGGGGCGGAGGTTTGCGCCCTCGGTCTCCCTGAAGTGCCTACGTCCAGCCGCGGTCAGCCCGCCGTCTGGATCACGCAACGGCTCTTTGGCACTCATGCCTTCCTCCACTTGGCCTTTGTGGCTTCGACCTTCCTAGCATTTGCGCCGGTTAGTGCGACGACCGTGGCGTGCATACTCTGCCCATTCCACCTGTCAACATAGGTATCGAAGTAGTCCCGTGCTTCTTCTGCATCAAGTTGCATTGCGTTTGCCGTGAGCGACTTAGCCTTTTTGGACATCGGCGAACCCTCGGGTGCGTAGAACCTGAGGACACCACTTTCCAAGACGATGAGTGCGATCGGCGTGTCGGCAGCGTCAATGTCCCTGCTGTAGATATAGGCGGCGGAGTCGGTCACAATGTGTCCTGTTCGGCTATGTAGTTGATGAGTTCCCGCATTGACTTAGAAGGCCCGCCCTTCACCCACTGTGAGTCCTCTACGGTCAACGGCCTTACGGCTATGTCGGCGGCCCGATCAAGGGTCATGAATAAGATCAGACCCTCTTTTGTCTTTGTAATGGAGGCAGGTCTCATGGGTGCGAATACACCTGTCGTCAGCATTGAGGCTTCTATCCACGCATCATTGTCGTCGCCGACGATCTCAGCAGATGGAATGACATATTTTGTTGAGGGGTCATCAAGGTAGTAGGAAGCCATGGGGTGATTGGTGTCCCACATAACAACGATACCCGTCGAGTCCTCTTCGTCGCCCGGCATCTGCCTGACATCGGCCGGTGCAGGGGCGACAGACTGATACTGATTGAGTATCTCGGTGAAGTTGAGTGTCTTCTTCGTCTTCATGTGAATAACCTACCCGCGTCCATGACTTAGACCGTTGTGCCTTCTGCGGCAAGTTCTGCGGGCGAGGCTTTCTTTGGCGTTGCGATAGAGCCGAACTTGCTCTTCGTCCATGTGGGTCCGAGTGCTGCCCTCACCTTGGAGCCGGCCTTGGAACTGACAATGAACTCCTCGATTGGTTTGCCGTTGATCTCCGTGATTCCGTCCGCCTTCAACTTTGCTATTGCCTGGATTCTTGGTCCTGGCGGAAGGATGACGAACGAAATGTGTTCCATCGGCGTAGTTCCGTTGCCCATGAACTCAAAGACCTTGCCGTTCTCCAAGAGGCTGATCGGATCGGTTGACCCCATATTTTTTGCTGTCAAGCCGTTTGAACTCGTCGGGTTAAGTGCGCCGTAGGGACCGTCGTTAGGTCCGTGCGCCCACCAACCAATGTCCCTCATCTGTTGCTCTGCGTCAAGGACGACAAAGGTGTCCTTGCCAGTTCCCCAGAATGTTGCATTTATGTGCTGACCGCCTGCGCTGCCGAGTCCTGCCGAGCCACCAGCAAAGGCCGACATGAATAGTCCGTCACCACCGCCAGACATAAGGTCAGTCATCGGCGACGCTCCGTACCCACCCGAGCCTTGGGCTGCGCCTCCACTGAGTCCACTACCACTCATCACCTGCTCAGACTTTGATATTTGTCCGCCGGACTTAATGAGCCTGACGACGTTTGATCCGTCGGTGTAAGTGCCCATGCTCTTGGCAAAGTGTGTGGTCTCCGCCAGTTTGGGGTGTTTCTCAAGCAATGTCTTGTAGCCCTCGTCGGTCAGCCTGAACCTGAGCCTGCCCATGCTGTCGTGGTACGGCTCAAGGTCGTTGACCGTTAGGCCTTTTTCTGACGCCACCCGCGCCAACCTGACGGCCATGCTGTCCTCGCTGTTGAGAAGCTCCTTGTCAAAAGTTCTGGCGAGCATCCCGGCAGCCCTCATCTTCCAACCGTCGTCGTTCACATAGCCAATGTCCGAGACGCCAAGTGAAGAGAGGGTTGATGCAACTTTCGCTGCGTCGGGCTTATTGTCCGGGTAAAACACCGAGGTGAGTCCCCTTGAGGAATAGTTATCCCCAGTCTCCTTCGTGTCGTAGTTGACCAGGACGATCGCACCATCGGGCATCTGTGCCATGACATACTTCCCGTCAAAGGACGCCGCCTCTGTGATTGGGTTTCCGTTTGGTCCGATATTCCATTTGCCACCGCTGTTCTGATACGCCTTGTGGCCTGAGCCCATCTCGAGTATCTTCACCATGTTGCCTTGAGCGTCAACGCCGGATGCGAGTGCCTGTCCGATTGACTTAGATGTCTCGAAGTCAAGCCTGGTGGACATGGAGACGACTGGTGACTTACCCTCGCCAGTCTGCGGGAAAGCCACGAACCTGACGCCTTCCTTGGTCTGTCCGCCACTCATTCCCACCGTGGTGTAGTGGATTGAGGACGGGTCAACCAAGGACTGTCCGATGGCGAGTGTTACCGTCTTGCCTCCCGCAGCGGGTGCGTTGCCAAATGCTTCTTCACCCTCAATCGGTGTCGGAGAATATAGTTTCGGAGCCGCGGCCTGCGGTGCGAGTGTCTTCGGTGCTTGTGATGCCTTCATGACACCCTGTCCAAGTTCTGCGTCAACCTTTGCCCTGACGGCGGCGATCTCGTCGTCGGTCATGCCGAGTTCCCTGAGCATGGGGTCGACATATGAGTCAAGCCTGCCCTTCTTCTCCTCAAGAGCCTGAGCCGAGGTGCGCGCCCTGCCAGCAAGTTTGCCCCCAAGGTTTTGTCCTTGGATGAGTTTCTCCGCCTCGCCTGCGTAGTCAACGGACTCAGCGCGCCTAACGGCGTTGATGGTCGCTTCGGCAAACATCTGCCTGCGTTCCGGGGTATTCATTGACTGCTTGGCAGTCTTCCATGCGCCTTCTCCGTCAAGACCGCTGAACATGAAGCCAAGTTCGTCCTCGTCCGCTGGCGAGTCCTTACCCTTACTGACCTTCTTGCCATCCTTGTCGTAGAACTTATGTCCCTTGAATGGGCCGAAGGCGTTACCGTGGTCGATCGGGTGATAGGCAACTGATCCGTCCGGGAGTTCAACCGCAATCCAGTTATCGCCCTGACGGTCGTAGTACCTGAACAACGAATCCATAACGACGCCGGTAGCGACAGACTCGGGGGTCAACCTGGCGATGATGTCGTTCTGCTGAGCAGACGGCATGTTGCGGATATGACCAAGTGGCTTGCCGTCATAGAGCATTTCGGAGGACTCAATGAGGATCGGAACTTGATCTGCCTCTGCGTCATACTCAGGGTGGAAACTGGGGAACTTGTTCGGCGATTTGTCAACGACGCCAGCAGTACGGCCACCAGATGATGGGAAGCCCAACATCTGCATGACCTGATTGCCAAACAACTCTCGGACGCCTTCTTGGTCGTTCCTCGTTGCTGACTTGATGACGAATGTCTGACCTGTCGTCGTATCGAGGAAACGTTGTGTCTGATCCTTGGGGCCTTTACCGTGGTCGTTGAACCCGGAAGCTTTGGACAATAACTTGAATCGACCACTTCCGCCACCGCCACCTTCGGTGTTTGCCCAGATGCTCTCCTTGAGGAGTTCGTTGGGGACATCGGCAAGGCTTGCGCCGTCGGCAATCTTCTGCGACCACTCTTTGACCAATGGATGGTTCTCGTCAATGGGCGAGGAGTCGGCTGACAACGGCGTCGGGACGAACTGTCCGATTGCCTTGCCGTCCACCGAGTTGACCCCGAGGTTTGTCGTGCCCTGATAGCCCTCCGCCAGTTTCGGCATGTGAGGCGCGGTGGTGAGGTTCATTAACTCCGTTGAGTCAACGACAGGAATCCCGCCGACCCCGGAACTGGAGAAGATCGCCTGCGGTGCCGGCATACCCTCCTGGATTGCGTCATCCATCTTGACGAGGGTGTAGCCACCAATGTCATCCTTGAATATGCCGACGCTCGTTCCACTAGGCATGATCGGGGCGATTGCCGCGGCGATCTCGCTAGCTTTCTCAATCGTCGGTGCGTTCTCGGATATCACCGAGGACTTCTTCAAGTCATACTGCTCGCCACCGGCAAACACGGTAGTGAACTTCTTCTTGTGCGACTCGGTCACATCGCCATAGACCTTCGTCGTGGCATAGGCCGCCCTAAGTCGTGCCTTGGCATCATTGACTTGGTCGTACGCCTCTTTGATATCGTTCCCTGTGGTTGCACTTTCAAGTGCCGCCACGGCTTTCGACAGATCTTCCGAGGCCACCTGCATCTCCATTTTGAGTTGCGTGTCGCGTTTCAGTATGTCGCCGATGCTCTTGGGGTTCTTATCAAGCATCTCCTTGAGTTCCTGCTCAATCTCAAGTGCGTCCTGCTGTGCCATCATCCGTGTTGCCATGAACTTCTTTGTCACGTCAAGCCTGACGGCGGTCTCCATCATCTTTCCGATAAAGGTGTCTGGGCTGGTGGTCTTACTAGCGAGTGCTTTCTTGAGTTCAGCAATCGTCATCTTCTTTGGATCTTGATCTCCGATCGCATCCTTGAGGATTGCGTTCATGTCGGCAAGTCGTTTCTCGGCGTCCTGCATCGCCTTGGACGCATGATCAGGGTTGTACTCTGCGTTCTTGAAAAGTTTGTTCTCCCACTCCTGAACAATGGAGGCGAGCCTGTCACCGGTTATGTTCCCGTTGGCTACGAAAGACATGTCTGCAGGGTTCTCCGCAATGCGCAATGCTTCCGAAGCCATGCCGGCGTCGTCGATCTCCCCGACATTTTCGCCAGCCGAGTTCATAGAGCTGTATGTCCACAGTGGCTGACCGAAGAAGGTGGGATGCTTTAGAGCAAACTTGAGGTCTTCGCCACCGAGTGCTATTGCAAACTGCTTTGGGTCTCCGTTTTCGCTCCAACCCTTTGCCCTTACGGAGAAGAGTCCCCACTCGCCGTCTCCGTTTACATTGAGCGAATGTTCAGGGTCTTTTTCGGCAGCGGCGGTGTTTTGATCAAAGAACTCAACTACATTCTGCTTCTGTCCCTCAGTTTGAGCGTTCAACACATTGAACATGCCAAGGGTCTGAAAGCCGAGTTCCTTCAGTTCTGAGATTTGCTTTTCCTCAAACAATGTCTTCAACACTTCGTCGGCAGCGTCGGAATCAAGTTCGTCCCACGGGATGTCATCTATGTGCTTGTCATTCTTGCTACTTGTTGCCCACGAGACATACTTCGGCGGGGTCTTGGTCACAAGGTCGTGTCCGAGTTTTTCGCTGTCGGTCATCTTGGAGAACGAGTCTTCCCAGTCCTTTGTGGACATAGCGTGGAAGTTTCCGTCGGGCGACATCACGACCACCCCGCCGTCATCGCCGAACTTCTCCCTCAGCAGGTCGTGTAAGGCTTCCTCGCTACTATCCCAGGGTTTCCCGCCAAATGCCTGAATCAAGTTTTCATTCATTGTCTTCGGAGGACCACCGGGGCCAAAAGGCTTGGTGTTATTTATGCTTGCCGAGTCCGCAGAAATGATTTTCTTGCCATATAACGGCGAGGACTCGTCGGGTGTTACATCCTCAAGTGGTTGACCAGAGTTGCCCCAGTTAGACAACTCACCTGGCATATCATCACCGTAGGCATTAGGGAAAACTTGTTCTGGATCCCAATCGTTGAACCCGTCCACTCTGGTATTGAGTACGACCGCAGTTGTTGAACCGTCGGCGGCGGTGATCTCCGCAAGTTCTAGGTCACCCTTCTTGTAGCCCTTGGGGAGGTAGTTCTTCTCGCCCGTTGTGTCATGAGCAAGTTGTTGCGCCTGACGCAATGTCGTACCCGGGGGTAGTTCAAGGTATCCCACGATTGAGCCCTCAGGGAACTTGGACTCGTCCTCGGCTCCGAGCGTCGGAACACCCTTGCTTCTTGCTTCGTCAGGAGACAGCATTGCGACATTGCCGATGGTAGCGATGCTCATTGACGGTCCGTCAATCTTGGTCGGCTTTGGTTCAGGTGTAGGGCCGGCAACTTCTTTCTCAACGTTGGCGGTGAACTCCTCGACGGTCTCCTTTGGGATCATCTTCTTCTTGCCCTGCGGCTTTGTCAACTTCTTGAAGCCGTCCATGAGTTCTTTGACCTTGGCTTCATCGCCCGGATGATCCGACTCGTATTTTCCTTGGAGTTCCTTCAAGAACGACTGCTGACCGTTGGGGCTGAGGTGGTTGAACCTGTCAAGGGCGGTGAGGCCGGGAGAGTTGCTCTCAGAATAGGCACCCTGCCCCGTGAGGACATCCCAGTTGTGTAGGTGCGTCTTGACTTTTGCCCTCAGTACGGCGTTTTCTTTATTTGCCTCCGGAATCTTGCTTATTACCCCGAGATTGTCGTATGCCTCGGCAAGATATGCCCTCATCTCCTCGTCGCCGAGTCGTTTACTGATACCGAGTTCTTCACTAATGAAGTTGCGCAATGTCTCCTTCTGAAGCTGAAGGGTGGGCTCAATCAGTTCCGTTGCGTCGGCAGGGTCAACGCCGGCTGCCTTGAGTGAATCGTCGGTGATGACCTTTGATGTCTTGTATGGCAATGGCGACGAAGGTGTGATCGAAGTTGGATTCTCCGCCTCGCTCTTCGCCGCAGCGTTCGTCAACTTGGCGATTGCCTCATCGTTGGACGGGTCGTTCTCCGCCTCAAGGGCCTGAAGAACATTCTTCGCCTTGCCTTGGCTCACACCTTCAACCAGGTTGCCAGACTCGTCTACGATTTTCTCTGCATCGGACTGAGGCTTGTTTGATACAAGGTTTGTCGGCGGAGCGTCCTTCTCTGCCTTTAGGCGCTCAGAGATTTCGACGAGTTCGTTGGTGACGGGGTCTTTGCCAATCTCGTAGTTGTCAAGGCCAGCATCGGACAGTTCTTGGAACCTCTCGGCTATCGCCTCATTGGCTCTCTCAATGCCCAGGTCGTATATGGCTGCGCGATCATCAACGCTCTCAAACCATGTATCGGTCATGCTATTGAGGTCGGCGATGCGTTGCTTGTAGGCGGCCCTACCAACAGACTTCCACTTCTCGCCGTCTGGTAAGTCCGCATAGTCAAAGAGTTCTTCGTCCTCCTCGTCTGGGGCGTTGAAGTCTGCGTCAAACTTAGTGCCGGTCGTGTTTGCGCCCGTGAGGTCGGCACTTTCAAGTTGCGCCTGACGGAGGTCTGCATTGGTTAGATCGGCGTCGCGTAGATCTGCGCCCTCGAGGTTGGCACTATTCAGATCTGCGCCCTCAAGGTCGGCACCATTCAAGTTGACATTTGCCATGTCGGCACTCTCGAGATCCGCTTCACGAAGGTTTGCGTTCTTCAGGTTCGCACCCTCCATGATGGTGTTGCTCATGTTTGCCTTGCGGAGGTCGGCGGAGGGAAGATCCGCATTGTTGAGGGACGCACCGGAAAGATCCGCTTCTCTGAGTGCTGCGCTGGTGAGGTTTGCGTTGCGCAAATCTGCACCGTTCAAGCTTGCCCTGTTCATTACGGCGTCAGAAAGGTCGGCACCCATGAGGTTGGCATCGGTCATATTGGCGTCAAGTAGGACGACACCATTCATGCTCGTGTCCCTAAGATCGGCACCCTCAAAGTTCGCATTAGGCATGTGCGCACTGGTGAGATCCGCACCAAACAGGCTTGCGCCCGCAAAGTTTGCACCCCCCAGTTCAGCGTTCCTCATGGCCGCGCCGTCAAGTACGGCTCCGGTCAAATCAGCGTCAGTAAGGTCAACGCCCTCAAGGCTGGTATTAGTCAGGTTCGCACCCCTGAGGTTTGCCCCGGTCATGTTCATATTGCTGAGATCAAGGCCAGACAAGTTCGTGTTGGACAGGTCTCTGCCCTTGAGTTCAATGCCACCGTCGTTGAGCACGTACTCAGTCAGGTCAAGACCAGAAAGGTTCATCCCAGGCGTGATCTTTGCTGGCTTCTTTGGCTTCTTCGCCTCAGGCTTAGTCGTGCCGTAACCAGCGGCAGATGCGACCTCTTCCCTGAGGCTCGCAATGTCGTCTCGTTGTTTTGTGAGACCCGCGTATATTGAGTCGTTGCCGTAATCCTTGGGCCACAACCCAGACTTCATTAGTTCTTTCGCACGTACCTTGATCATTTCGTTGACGAGCGCATCAGCATCGTCAAAACTGCCTGGATCCTTGTCTTTCTTTGCCTTCTCAATGAGGGAGTTCAAGTCGTTATACGGCTTGGCACTTAGTTGTGACGGAACTTGGTCCTTCGGTGTCTCAAGTGCTGCAGGGGTTTCAGGTTCCGTGTCGTCTTCGAGTCCCGGATGACCGTCGGCGTGCCAACGGAGTTCGTCAATCTGAGCCATGAATGACTCAGCGGTGTACTCGTTCGCCCTGAGTAGACCCTCCTTGCGAGCCTCGTCAATGTTCGCCATTGACTGCTTGGCGTACGCCGTTGCGCCTTCCTTGTCGCCAGCGTCGTAGAGTTTCTGCGCCTTGTCAACTTCTTGGTTCAGATACTGGATGCTCTGCTTCGGAGTCTTCTTTGCCGTGAGTTTCTTGGCCGGGGCAACTTCCTTTGGCTTCTTCGCCTCGGGGGCTTCTGGCTTTTCTACTTCTGGCTTTTCCGCCTCTGGATCCTTGGGCTTCAGCCATGCGGGGAACTCAGGCTTTTCTGGCTCTGGTTCTTCTGGTTTTGGCTTTAGCCATTCGGGGACTGAATCCTTTTCGGTTTCTGGTTCTGGTGGTTGCGTTGTAGTGACGGACGGCTTCTTCGGTTTCTCTGCCTCGGGAGCATCGGCTTCTAGAGCATTGCGTTTTGATGAGCCCTTGCCCTTTGAGTGCGTTGACAACGGTTCAACGCCCATTGCGTCAAGTCGTTCCTTGTCAACGATGGCGTAACCGCCGCCTGGGGCATCAACGACATACCTGTCCTTGCCGTCCTCTGAGGACAACTTATTAGCTCGAACGTAGGCGGTTATTTCTTTCTGATACTTGCCGTCCTGCTTGCCATCAAGTTTTGACTTCTTTGGCTTCTTCTTCTTTGCGTCTGCGGAAACATCGGGTAACGACGGCTTCTCCATCGGGCCTTCGCCGGGGATCTGGCCGACGGCGATGTCTTCCTTCGGCTTGCTCGGAGTTACTTTCGGCGGCTTCTCGGAGGCGTAGACGAACTCACCCTCGCCCGCTCTGTACGACTTGATCGGCTCAACGCCGAGTGCCTGTAGTTTCTCTTCGTCGACCAGGTAGTACTTACCGTCGGACGACTCAATAAGGTGAGCCGCTTCGCCATCTTGAAACTTTTTACTTCCTCCCTTTGCGCCGGCCGGACCATAGTAGGAGGTGTTGTCAATGTTGGAGATACTGTCCTCGGCACTACTGCGATTGGTCTCCTGACGTCCCCATCCCGGCGCAGTGTCAATCTTTTCGTTTGATGCCTTCTTGTTATTGGCCTTTTTCTGCTCGCCATCAAGTGACGTAACTTTACCGTCGTTGAATGTTGCGACTGGCGTTACGCCCTCCATCGCCTTCAACCTCTCGTCGTCAACGACGACGAACTTGCCTTCATCGTTCTTTACGACATGAAGGTTCTGCGGTTTGTTGTCGTCGCCTTCCTTAAGGTTGGGCTTAGCCAACGAAGAGTTGCGGGCTGCGACCATAGCAAACGCCCTATCATCCTCAGGCTTGCCAATGACTTTGCCGGGGAGTTTTTCTGTTGCGGTTGCGGTTGCGGTGATGTCCTCAACGGGGGTCTTGGGTTTTGCCGTGCTGGGATCCGGTGGAGCAAAATCTTCAAGTTCTAGATCTGGCTCGGCATCAGGTGCCGTGTCGGGGGTTGTATCCGGTTCTTTACTTGGCTTGTCCTTGGACGGTTTCTCGCGTTGGTCGCCCAGGACATAGTCACCGAACCTCTCCCTAAGACCTGCCCTACTGCGCTTTGGCTTTTCTAGTGGTTCGCCATCGGGCTTGCCGGGCTTGCCCGAACGCCTCTTGTCAATCCGTTCGGCAGCGCCCTCAAGCCTGCCCGCAATGCGTTCCTTCAACGGGCCGCGTTCTTGCCTACGAGACCTACGTTTGGACGCGGCTTGATCAACCCTGTCGGCAACATTCTCTAGACCAGAGGCGACGGCAACACGAGTCTTGCCGGGCTTCCTCTGACCTCTCTTGGAAATCTTTGGTGTCTTGGGGCGTTCCCACGGCGTGCCATCTTGAACGAGCATGTCGCCGTCGGCATCGTCTGCGTCTGGGTCGTACCCTTGCGCCGCGGCGCGTCCACGTTTTCCGATGGAAGCGAGTTTCTTGAAGTCAAACGAACCGTCTTGTTCTGGCCACAGGATGATATCCGGGCCAGATGACAGGGAGAGACTCTTTGCCTTGATCGCCTGATCGTTGGCTGACTTAGTCAAACCCTCAAGTCGTGCGTAGTGAACTCTGTCATTGGGTTGACGGAACTCGTACTGAATCTGTTCGGTCTGTACGAATGGAACACCTTTGGTGCTGTGCGAAAACGCAGTAGTTCTACCCGTCGAGAGACGGCTGGCCATCCGTACGCCGAGGGCGACGGAGGAAGCATCTATTGCGGCCTTACGCGTAAGGACGGAGAACTCTACCCGTGATTTTTGCATGACCCCGCTGTGTTCTGGACGCAGTTACTTGACGAAGAAACACTACCACCGTAGGGTGTACTACTGGATCAAGCAATAGCCTCAGTTGTCTTTTCGCCATTGAGAAGTGCGGTGATTTCCGCCCTTTCCAACCTGGTCGGTGTCCTTGGGCCGTCTACGGTCTGCGCTTCAGAGAGTGACCAGAGGATGTCTTCAATCCTCCTGCGTTCCCTAAGGGGGAGTGCATCAACCCACGACGACCATTCCTTGCCATGGGGTGAAGTTCCGATGGCGTCCACACCACCGTCAGTCTCAACGAGAACTGCGAACTTTCCACTATCTATATTCTTGACGAAAGCCACCTTGTTCATGACATCACGCCAAGAACTGAAAGGAATGACTTCCTTGATGACCTCATCTGTTTCACCCTTATTGCGTAGAGATCCTTCATTGTGCCGAGGTGAGTTTTCTCCCCCTCGGTGATTCCAGCAATGGCGAGCCTGTCAATATATGCGTCCCAGTCGAACTGTTCTGCTTGTTGAAGCATTTGTTCGTACATAGCGGCAACTTTTTCCTTGACCTTCTCCATGGCGGCGACTTTCTCAATCAGCCACTTGCTTGAACCATCCTGCTTGAGGTAGGAAGAGAAGTCGTTTTGTGAAGGCTTTTTTGCCCCACCAACACCAGAAAGAACGTTTCTCCCTGAGGACATGGAGATGACATTGCTTCCCTTGCCCTTGGCGGGGACGACCGTAGCTGGCGTCCTTCCCTGATTATTTGTGAGGTAGTCAACGATGGCAATCCTTGCAAGTTGCTCACCAGGAATGTCCGAGATGACATCATCTTTTGACATCTTGACCCCTGTCATTTCCCCGGGCGACTCAACGACCGCCCTGCGAGCATTGCTCTCGCCGAACAAATAGGAGTCCGGGGCGTGTATGCCGAGACTCTTGGCAATGTCGTTACCTACGACGATGCCTATGTGCGAGTCTGCGTTCTCTCCGTGAACGATCCAGGTAGTGCCGTCGTTCATCGCTACAGATGTCCTGCCTATCCCAATATCGGTTGACTTACCAAGAGCGAGAGCCTTGCCCCTCTCAAATGATGGCAGTGCAGCAAGTGACTCAGCGGTTGCTTCGGCTTTGATGTCCTTGCCAATCGCTTCTTGCGACGATGAGTTCACAACGGTGTCAACTACGGTCCAGCCAGAAGACTTGTCCTTACCCGAGGACTTGTCCGAGTACCAGGCCTCGTAGACCCACCTCGGCATAGTCATCCTCTCCTTGCCCTTGGCGATGACCACGAGTTCGTTGGGCTTGTCGATGTTGGGGAACGACTCGGAATAGACGAGGTCGCCGGCCGATTGCCTGACCATTTCCCTGAGTGCGGAACCGTTCTCGTCCGTCTTTCTTCTGGCTGTTGTGAGTTTCCTCATGAGAGCACTTGCTCGTGCTTGTCCAATCGGTTTGGTTGCGTCAAGCCTGATCTCACCCGAACCAGGAACGGCATACCTAATACTCGTGATGCCCGCACCAAATAATGCTAACTCCTGCCCGCCGATGGACTTCGGAGAGTTGAGCGCAGTTACCCACGTCGCTCCCTTCATGTCGGGGTTATTTCTCTGCTTAGCGATTCTTGCGATGTCACTAACGGGAGAGAATGTCACTCCATCAGCCCTCACCATTCTAATGAACGGGCCTTCGGCTGAACTTGCCGCACCGACAACACTCGCAATCGCTTGATCTCTATTCTTTGCTGATGGCTTTGCCATGCGCGGCACATCTGCTGCCCTTGCGATATTTATGGCTTCGCCCGTGTACTTGCCAGCCGTTACCCGAACACCCCTCAAGATTGAGGGTGCTGGAGTTCCGGCTATTCCAAGCTTGCCGCCATTACCGCCGTCGCCTGTCGCCGCCTCGGCGGCCATGATGATTGCCTCAAACAACTGCATACCGCAGTTTGTGAATGTGCGATTAGAAAACCTTCCGCCGTGTTCATATCCCGGTGGACACCTAGTAACGACCCGCTGTCCGCCGATCCTGCCGGGCAACCCACCTCCACCACCTGGGGTGAGGGCTCTAGATATGGTTGACCTAATCGGACTTCTCACCCTCGACATATCTCCGGGGACGATGGCAGAGCCAACAGCCTGCGCCGCCCTACCAATACGACTATTGGAACGAACGAGGCCGGCTTTTTGTTGAATAAACCTTGACGGAAGACCCACGACATAAGCGTTGGGATCGTGAACGGGAGTTTTTCCTGAACCTTCGTCGGCAATCCTGGCCGCAACCTTGAGGTCAACAATGTTGCGCCTGCCCCCGATGAGACCAAGGTGCGAAGAGAGGTCGGAGACCCTCTGTCGGTCGGCATCGACCCTCCTGGATTTTGTAGACGACACGGGGGCGATGTCCCCTGAGACGGAGTCACTACATCCGCACCCGCAGTCGCCCTTGGCAGACTTTGGGGACGAGAAGGCCGCCGCCGTCTTGACGGATGATGCGATCACCGCAAAGGGGTCGGGCCGTGTGGCTTTTATACGCATGTTGCGTATCCTAGACCCTTCAGTCTTCTTCTTCTTCGTCGTCTTCCGACTGTGGTGACAACGAGTACTTTGCTCGCAGGAGTGCCTTGTTGATCTCCTCCTCCGAGAAACCCTTCATTCCCTTGCGGAGCTGCTTTAGGAACGAGTCGCTTGAAATAACCTTCAAGAGTTCCTCATCGCCTAGCGACAATGACTCGATGCCGGTTCCGGCCGTATCGCCTGATATTTCTAGTAATCGTGGTTCTTTTTTCTTATTCATACTTTCCTCCTTGTTTCTTCTTGTAAATGATACATGAACAAGTATTGCCTGTCAACTTTCAGCAACGACCTTCTCGGCGTCTTTCTTCTTGGCTCTTGGGAGAAGATCCTCGGGACCCATGTCGGGTAGTCCAATCTCCTTGATGGCGTCTTCCATGAGTTGTGTACGCGATGTTTGTTCTGCCTTCTTCTTGCCTTTGTTGATTTCTTCCAGGCTGATCATCGCCGCGTCAATGAGTTTCTGCGCCGCCGCAAAGCCCTTTTCCCCCACAAAACGTTCGTCGGCGTTAGGGCCGTGCGCCAGCCTCTGTATCTGAGCCATCCTGTCGGTGAGGTACTTCTTGGCGGTGTCGGGAACGAGTTCCCTCATTCTCTCCCAAGTAATAGACTGAATCTGCCTCGGCAGGTAGTCCTCTCCCGTCTCGCCCTTCCACCTCTCGGCGGTCAGAACCATGGCCTGCCTGAGGAGCGGATACGCCCGCGCCGTACCGGTTGACTGCACGTGCGTAAAGGCTAACGATGATGTAATCAAGTGATCTGCCGCTACGGGAACCATTAGGTTGCCTGCCACAGCGTGGGTGTCGATGGTGACGTCCTTGTGGGTGGTGTCGTTTGGGAAAGCGATGTTGTTGAAGAACGACCTGACCTTGGTGCCGTTCAGTTCTGCGTCAATGATGTCCATGTCGCCACCCGAACGGAACAGCTTGATAGCGGTCATGTATGTGCCGAAAGAAGTTGCAGCAACAGCAGACCCGGGGTTCGGCTCAACCTCGTGGTCGCCGGGATCACCCTTGCCAAATATCGTTTTGTATGAGAGAAGTCTGTTCTTGGACTTGCCCTCCTTGATGTCACTCTTACTGAGTTCAGACTCGGGCATACCTAGATATGTCCCGCCCTCAATCTCACTGTGCGCCCTGATGGATGCGGCGGCGTTGAATACATCCATCTCCGAGATGTTCTTACCGAGGAAGTCCTCCATGGTTGGCTCAATATCGTCGGACATGTCCTTCTTGGCAAGCAATAACTTCTGTTCAAGGGTTTCAAGTTTTGCCGTGTTGAAGGCAATGGCATTGGCGGCCTTCTTCCCGTCCTTGCCTTCGTTCTCAGAAATCTTCGCCCTGGTGTCGGCGATGTCCTTCTCTATCCTCTTGATGCGACTCGCATGAGAACCCCTGTCTCCGGTTTGCCTAGTGTTCCATTCTCCCAAGGCGTAGATGTAGGCCTGTTTCGCCGTCTCCTCAGACATGATGTGTTCCTTGTCTGAGAGAAGGCGGGAGAGGTGTTCGGCCATCGCCGTGTTCTGATCCCAGTCTTTCTGCGGAGACAACGACGCAGTAACGGCGTGCATGGTGATTACGTCAATGCCAATCTCTTTAGCGATTCTGGTGTCAAACTCGTTCGCTATGTCGTACCAACGCGCCCATTTCTTGCGTTGCTCCTCCGTCGTCTCACCCATGAGGGTCATGAGGTTGTCCGACAGTTGGTTGATCGCCTTCTGTGCATGCTCGGGATTCTTGGGGTCGATCCACTCAAAGCCCGGTGCGGCCTTGAGGAACGAGAGCATCTTGCCGACCTGCTCCTCGTCAAAGTTGGAAATGTCCATGGTCGTCTTGCCCGAGGTCTTCGTCTCCCTCCTGACGGCTATGGCGGGGGTTGCGGCGTTGACTATGTTCTTTGCAATGTCTGCATCACCAATGCGAGGGAGCTTCTGCGCTCCAGCAATGTTGGACACATCGCCAATCGCTTCTGGCTTGACTCTTGAACCAGGTATCCCACAGTTAGAGCCGAGAGTGTCCGTGAACTCCATGGCATTTGCAGTGCCGGGAGGGCAACGCAACTTGCCCATCTCATCAACGACAGCGACACCCTTCTTGACGGCGTTTACCGCTCCGATGCCGGGTCGCAGACCTTTCTCAAGTTGCGACTCAAAAAGTTGAACCGCCCTTGTTGACATGCCTCTTGACATGATGGCAACCTTCATGTCCCAACGGGACATATTCGGGACATCATTAAGGACATCGTCGTACCCAACATCGGCAAGCATCGCATCTTCCTCCGACCTGACCGCAATGGTCTTGGTCTCGGAGAACAGCGTGGATCTACGTTGATTGGCGTTGATGCGCCTGTCGGCGTCCATCGCCGACCGTTATTCTGCGTCTGAAGGTTCGGCCTGCTTCTTGCGCGAACGCTTGGGGGCCTGTTCCTCCGCAGGGTGATCGCAGTTCTCGTCGTGGGTGTGTTCCTCGACTACAACTGCTTCTGCGACGGGTTGTGCCTCGGCCTCTTCAACCTTGACTTCCTCAGCAAAACCCTTTTGAACTGAAAACAAATCCGTAAAAGGCCCTGTTGGTCCTTCTGTGGCAGGTGCTTCAGCAACGACTTCTTCAACCTTTGGCGAGAGGTCAAAGACATTTTTTGGGGTATTGCTACCCACTTGGCGCATGACTTTTTTCATTCCATTACCTCCCTCAGATGAGACCCTTCTCGCGGAGTTCTTCTTCCGCGCTAAGTGCCTCAAACTCCATCAAACTTGCCATCAAGGCATCATCCTTTTGCATACCTGGCTCAACAGATGTCGTTGAGTATTCCCATTGGTCTGCTCCAAGAACCTTGCCCTCAATCGGATCTACGAACACGTCGTACGAGTAGCCGTCCTTGCCTTCGAGTTCGACGCAGTAGGACATTCCGCCCTCATACGAACTTACGGTGATGGTCAGGCTCTTGCCCTCAATGAAGCCCTCGGCGATGTCGATTGCTTCGTCCGGCGAGATGGCGTCGTCTGCGAAGGCGATTGCGTCTTCTTCAATCGGCTGCCAGCCACGATCTTTTCCGGAACCGTCGTAGAAAGCCTCGATCAGTTCGCCGTCCTTCTTACGAAG